>Ga0209608_1000188_pt1 | contig 65781 bp, 48 predicted proteins | sample AD_UKC130_MetaG_FD_184428 | JGI IMG/M metagenome (GOLD analysis project Ga0209608, IMG submission 184428) | Active sludge microbial communities of municipal wastewater-treating anaerobic digesters from Canada - AD_UKC130_MetaG (SPAdes) (version 2) | ecosystem: Engineered > Bioreactor > Anaerobic...
TGTTCTAAAATGGCCTTTTGAAGAGCTGATTTCAAATCGGCATATCCTTTAAAACCTAGTATCCTGGAAACTCGAACTAGCTGAGCTTTCGATACGTTTAATTCCTCGGCTACTTCCCCAATGGAGCGAAAGGCTGCTTCTCTCATGTTAGACAATAAATATTCAGCTACTTTTCTAGCTTTTTTGGGCAATGCAGGTATCTTGTCTCGTAAAAGCGATTCAAGCTCTTCTTTAGTCATCCTTTGTCACCTTTCCTGATAAATAAGATATTTTTGTTTAAAATTAACAAAAAAAGTTTACAAGTTAATTGAATATATGTCAACGATCCTTTTGGCAAAGTTAAAAGTCCATTGCGGACCATCTTTCCGCGATGGACTTTTTGCTAAGAAACATCATGCAAAGTCATCTCATTCATCGGCGTCATTAATTGAGCATTGCTTAAATAGTCTAAACCCGCTCGAATCTGGCTAAAAAGTGCCTGAGTATTGGAGGTTCATAAGTAAATTTTAACCCCCGAACAGTTTCTCGCTTGCCGTAGATGTCTATCAGTGACTTTGCTACATAGCTCATATGGTTATCCGTATAGACCCTTCTGGGGATGGTTAGCCTCAAGAGTTCCATGGGTGCTATTATGTTTTTCCCCTCAGTGTCCCTTCCCATCATGCAAGTGCCTACCTCTACAGCTCGTACGCCGGATTCTAGATAAAGCTCTACTGCCAAAGCTTCCCCTGGAAATTCTTCGGCCTGTATGTGGGGAAGAAATTTACCCGCGTCTACGAAAACGGCATGTCCTCCCACCGGGGTTTGAATTGGTATACCTGCGTCTGAGAGTAGCTTACCTAAGTATTCCACTTGACCGATCCTAGCCCTTAAATAATCCACATCTAAAACTTCTTTTAACCCTCTGGCTACGGCTTCCAGATCTCGTCCTGCCAGTCCGCCATATGTTGGGAAGCCTTCGTAAGTAATGTTTACTTCCCTCGCACGGTTATAAAGGCTTTCGTCATCTTTAATTCCTATCATGCCTCCGATGTTTACTAAGGCGTCTTTTTTTGCGCTCATGGTGAACCCATCGGCGTAGCTGAACATCTCTTTAACGATTTCTGCAATCGTCTTGTCGGCGTAGTCCTTCTCGCGAGCTTTAATAAAATATGCGTTTTCAGCAAAACGGGCTGCGTCGATGTAAACCGGGATATTGTTCTTTCTGCATATCCTTGAAACCTCTCGAATGTTTTCCATGGATACAGGTTGCCCACCAGCACTATTACAAGTGATCGTGATGAGCATGAATGCGATATTTTCCGGTTTCTTTTCTGCAATGAAACGCTCAAGTTTGCCAAGGTCAACATTTCCCTTGAAGGGATGATATTTTGAGGTATCAAAGGCATCGTCCACAACGAGATTTATTGGTATTCCTTTCTTTAAACGGATATGAGCTTCAGTGGTATCGAAATGCATGTTGCCCATTACGTACTGGCCAGGTTTTATCAGTATGCTAAAAAGTGTGTTTTCCGCGCCGCGACCCTGATGAGTTGGCACGACGTAGTTATATTCGAATATTTCCTTGACTGTTGCTTCAAGGCGATAAAAGCTTCTGGAGCCGGCGTAGGACTCATCACCAATCATGATTCCAGACCATTGATTGTCGCTCATGGCATTTGTACCGCTGTCAGTAAGAAGATCGATGAACACGTCTTCTGCTTTCAGGGCAAACACATTTAATCCAGCTGCTTCGAGTCTTTTTTCCCTTTCCTCTCTGGGCAGCAAGCGAATGGGTTCCACAACCTTAATTCTGTATGGCTCTGGCAAGCGCATTTTGTTTACCTCCTCAATTTATATTTATTTTACAAAGTTCATTTCTAATGTACTCGACGATATCTTTTGCTTTTGGCGGGCACCCAGGCAAGTTATGCTTTATACCAGCAGTGCAGTTGCCGATGCCAACACCTTCTACTTTTTTGTTTCGAAATCCTTGACCAATCTTAATTTTTAGATTTTTCTTGGAGAGAACTTTTAAAAAACCTTCTTCCTGCAACCTGGCAAGGGCGTGGATGAGACTGCCGTAACAAACAGAGCAAGCGGACCGCGCGTCAATGTAACCAGATAACTGGTTAGCCAAAGGGGAGGCTAAAATTGGTTGTCCTGCCTGGCGGTGTCCCAGTTCTATTATTTCTGCCTTTTCCAGATCCATTGACCCAATTCCATATTCCTGAGCCAAGGTGATGTATTGGATAGAGTGAGGATTTAGGCCGATAAGTTCAGCCCCATAGGCATCGATGAGCACAGGATCATAGCCGACTATGATTCGATTCATTGGCACTGGGTTGCCGCCTTCTTCGAAGGTAAGGTCGCCGCACATACCGTCAACTACTACTAAGTCCGTCTTTATAGCTGCGTTCAAAGCAGCTATCGGGTGGTGAAGCCCTTGGAAGTGAAAACGTCTTTTCTCGCTATCGGGAATACACCCCTTTAAATTTTTAAGGGCACAGGTTAATTTGGTCTGACAATGGGCCTTAAGCACGGGTACATTTATTAGACAATCCAGATCGAGGACACTTTTACATATTGTCAATTTCATGTCGGCAGCCCTTACTTCAGTGACTTTATCGTCTTTAAGATCTAACAACTTAATAGCATATCTCGATGCCAAGTCTTTATATCCACAGACGAAAAAAGCGCGATCGGTATCGTGCCCAATGGAACTGCTTTCTAGCACCACTATATTTTGACAACCATAATCTAGAAGGTATTCTATTATGCCAGCAACTATTTCAGGTGAGGTAGTTGCTCCGGATTCTGAAGGGACATCCTTTATCAAGTTCGGTTTTATCCCAATTTTGGTTTTGCCCCCAACTTGACGTGGATCCAACAAAGCTTCTAAGGCTTCTTTTGTCATTTCTTTAGGATTTATACCGTAGTTTATTACAAGTTTGTTCATGATTTCACCCTAGAGTCAGGCTTTTAGAACCAACACCAAGTATATTCGCTATTGTTGGTCATTATTTCACTCCTTGAGCTACTGTTATATCTGAGATGGGTTGACAAAGTTAAAAATTTATAACACCAGCCGCAATCGTTAGACAATTAAATTATATCAAGTTATGGCTTTTATCATACAATTTAAATCCGTAGTCGTAGATTTTTTCTTTTTTTGGATGTAGCCATGTCCTCGTCATGGTAGAATTTTGGAAGAAGGCGTCTGCGCAGTACCGATGAATGTCTTAGGTATAATTCACGATGTGTGTATCCCTTGAGGATATATATGCTTTCTTAGGTGTCGAAGATTTCGGAGGTGGTGAAGTTGTTTAAAAGATATTCCAAAGTGTTAATGTTGCTTTTAGCAGGGATAGTTATTATCAGTATGCCGCTTGAAACGCTGGCAAAACCTAGCGATCCCGTTACTGGGAATCCCATAGCCAAAATAGCCCAGGACGCGTCTCCTGCGGTAGTTAACATTGACACTGAAACGTTAGTGCAACAACCTCTAATTCCTTTTATCGATGACCCTCTTTTTAGGCAATTTTTCGGAGAAGAGTGGCGACGATTTACTCAAGTTATTCCAATGAGGGGCAAGGGTTCGGGGTTTATCGTTTCCAAGGATGGTTATATATTAACTAACAATCACGTTGTCGAGAATGCCGATAAAATTATCGTCACCTTGGCCGATGGAAGGCAGCTTGATGCGAAGGTTGTAGGGAAAGATCCGACTTTTGATCTCGCGGTGATAAAAGTTACAGCAACTAACCTGCCTGTACTTTCTATGGGCGATTCCGATGCAGTTCAAGTTGGCGAATGGGTCGTTGCTATAGGAAATCCCTTTGGTCTAGAACATACTGTCACTGTTGGCGTCATCTCGGCGAAGAATCGATCCGTTCGCGCCGGGAATCTCAGCTTTGACGGGTTTTTGCAAACTGATGCGGCCATAAATCCGGGCAACAGCGGTGGTCCGCTATTGGACTTGGATGGCAAGGTAGTGGGAATTAATACGGCTATTATACCTTACGCACAAGGCATAGGCTTCGCCATACCAGTTAACATGGCTAAAAATGTCATAGATGATCTTTTGACTTATGGCAAAGTGCGCAGAGGGTGGCTTGGCGTTTATGTTCAACCGCTTACAAGGGATTTCATACAAGCATACAATTTGAAGATCAAAGAAGGAGCGGTAGTTGCGGATGTGATGCCCAATTCTCCTGCGGAAAAGGCCGGCATAAAACGAGGAGACGTCATAACTAAAATCGATGGTAATATGATTAAAGATCCGCAAGATTTGGTATTTCAAGTGCGAAAACATATGGTTGGAGACAAGTTAAAAATAGAAGTTGTAAATCGGAGTGGCAGCAAAACCGTCACCGTTACTTTAGAAGAAATCCCCGGACAAGATGAAACCCCCAGTGTGGAAGCGACGAATTTAAGGGATAGTCTGGGCATTGAAGTTTCCCCTATTACTCCTACATTAAAAGAAAGATTTGGAATCCAAAAAGATCAAGGCCTCGTTGTTACCGAGGTAAAGGCGGGTTCTGCTGCTCATAAAGTAGGTCTTCGAGAGGGCGATTTAATCCTTGAGGCGAATGGGATATCTGTTAAGAGCATAGAAGATTTAAAACGTGCTTTAAGCCAAAGCGCGGAAGTGGTCGTCCTTCTGGTCTGGCGCGATGGGCGGACCTTTTTCGTCTCCCTGCGGATATAAGTTTTCGAGCGTGACTTGGAGGTGTAGTCTTTGAAAGCCAAAGACGTCATAATCATCATAGATTGCGGCTCTCAGTATACACAGCTCATAGCAAGAAGAATCAGGGAACTTCGCGTATATAGCGAGATTCTTCCCTGGGATGCTTCTATAGAAGAGATACGCTCAAAAAACCCGAAGGGAATTGTGATTTCGGGAAGTTCTAGAAATGTGCCACTTTCAAAGGCTCCTATGGTATCAAGCGAGATCTTGGAGATCGGCATTCCCATCCTTGGTATATGCTATGGGATGCAATTGTTGTGTCATATTTTAGGAGGGAAAGTAGCCAAAACCGGGTCAGCCGAATACAGACGTATCCAAGTGAAGATCGAAGACGAGAATGCCAAGCTTTTCAAGGGGCTTCCTAAGCGTTTTTACGCCTGGGTGAGCCATGGGGATTCTATCATCGAGCTTCCACCTAATGTGCGATCCTTAGCGAAAAGTGAAGATGGGTCCATAGCCGCAATGGCCACTCTTGATGATCGGATTTGGGGCCTTCAATTTCATCCCGAGGTAGCTCACACCGAACATGGCACCGAGATTTTAAAGAACTTTTTATTTGCCATATGCGACTGTGAACCTTCTTGGAATTTGGAGGGTTGGGTAGAGGAGAAGATAAAAGAAATTACGCAAATGGTCGGAAACGACAAGGTAATTTGCGCCTTATCCGGTGGAGTCGATTCTACCGTGGCTGCTGTGCTCACTAAAAAGGCGATAGGGGATAAGCTCCATTGTGTTTTCGTAAACAATGGCCTTTTGCGCCTCAATGAAGCTGAAAACGTTCTTTCCATCTATCGCCAAAAACTGAACCTAGATGTTCATTACGTCGATGCTTCAAAGGAATTCCTCCAGGCTTTAAAGGGGATTACAGATCCCGAAGAGAAGCGGAAAGCGGTGGGCAAAACATTTATAGATGTCTTTGAGCGAGAAGCCGAAAAGGTGGGTGAGGCAAAATGGTTGCTACAAGGTACGCTTTATCCGGATGTAATTGAAAGCGGACAAGAAAGCAGGGGAGCATCTGTTATAAAGTCCCATCACAACGTGGGTGGACTGCCCGAAGAGATGAAATTAAAGCTGCTGGAACCGCTAAAAGATCTTTTTAAAGACGATGTCCGGGCTATAGGTGCTATTTTGGGGATTCCACATTCGATATTGCGTCGGCACCCCTTTCCCGGTCCGGGACTTTCTGTTAGATGCTTGGGCGAGGTAACTCCGGAAAAGCTGGAATTGCTCAGACAAGCTGATGCTATATTTATGGATGAATTGGATTCATCCGGGTTTTACGAGAAAGTATGGCAAGCTTTCTGTGTCCTTCTCCCCGTTAGAAGTGTCGGCGTGATAGAAGATGAGCGCACTTATGGGTATACCATAGTGCTTCGCGCGGTCGAGTCTTCAGACGGTATGACGGCCGATTGGGTTTACCTGAGCCGTGAATTGCTTGACAAAATTGCGCATCGCATATGCAATGAAGTTACAGGCATCAGCAGAGTGGTTTTGGATGTGACTAGCAAGCCGCCTGCGACGATAGAGTGGGAGTAAGAACAACTTACCCCTTCCTTGCCCGATCCGGCAGCTGTGGCTGACGGGTGGAGAGGTGCAGTAATCTGTAAAAATAAAATTAAAAGAGGGAGAAATCCTCCCTCTTTTAATTTATAGCGTGTATGTTATTCATGACAGCAGCTGGGACAGCCTTCACATCTATCTACCTGCTCGAACATCTCTTTCATAAGTTTTTCTTTTTCTTCGTCAGTAAGTTTTTTCTTTTTGTCCTTGTCATTGGTAATATCCGGCCTTTTTTCTTCGGACATTAACATCCCCTCCTTCCGCTCAATTTTACATTTCATGGAGCGGATAACCGGCATTAATCCAAGCGTTTACACCGCCAGCCAAAACCTTGACGTTCGAAAAGCCTTGAGCTTCGAAAAATTCTGCCACACGGGCAGATGTAGCATCGTTATGTCAGGCGCAATAAAATATGATTTTCTGATCCTTGTTTAAATCCTTTTCCCTGCTGCGAAGTTCCTTTAAGGATATGGCGCCCTCAAGTCGAACCTTTTTATAGCGTTCTTCGTCCTCGTATGCACAAACTAACAGAGCCTCTCCCGCTTGCACTTCTTGTCTTGCTTCTTGCGGACTAATTTTCTCTGCCATCGTTTAAGGCCACCCTCCTTTGCATAAAGGTCATCTGTATCGTTTGTTTATATGGTCGCCTGCACTGTTACTGATTTTTATATATTATTATCTAATTGTAAGGTATTTCTCGGGCACTTCCAGTTTTGTTAACCCAAGATAGCCTCTACCAAAAACATATGTATCCTGGTAGACAAGTATATAATTTGTTTTTTCGATCCCAGTGCTCAAATCAACATAATAGCTCCCGTTCCATTCCGAGCCTGGCGTATATTTCTCGTAAGCATTGACAAGATCTTCAATAGATATTTTGGCTTCGCCATCGATGACTCTTCGTGCCAGCTCAACGAGACCTGCTGACTCAGCATAGCCGCAGGAATAAGCCCATGTACCAAGTCGTCCACTAGCGCCTTTTTGTATAATTACTTCTTCTATTTTTTTCATTATTGCTGGGAAGTTACCCTTCTCGGCTGTCAGATCTAGGCCTAGCGCACCAGGGTATCCCCTTAACGGAGAAGGAACGGATGACTCGACGTAATATCCTCCATAAGCCACTATCTGCCTGATAAGCGGTTCGACATGAGCTACGTTAGTATTAAAAAATGCTGTTTTTGGGCCATATTTTTCTAGCCAAGCAGGGACTTTTTCTAGTATAAACTGCTGGGCTCCCGCCACACCGACGTCGCTTACTGGATCTGGTGCAGTCTCAAAATGGAAATTAACGCCTATATCCTTACAGACAGCTTCCATTATGTTGCGTCTCCTAGAAAGCAGTTCATAACTCATATGTCTAGGAAAAGATATATGTACAAAATCCGTGGCTCCCATCATTTTAGCTGCTACGGGAATAAGATAACCTCTGTAGACGTCATTAACACTTGTCACCAAATCGGCTACGGAGCTGATAACGCCGGGATCTTCCTGGGCTTCGGCAGCAAAGCACAAAATATCTGGCCTCTTTTCCTTAACACGCCTAAAGGCCTCTGTGGTTCCAGGTATTGATTGGTTGACGACAATCGCTTTCATTAAAGGGTCATCGGCAAGTCCAACTATTTGGCTTATCACTGTTTCCATTTCCTGCATAAAGTTATCAGGATAGGTTACGTGAGCTATCATGCCACCGGACGATGCATCACCATAATCTTCGATAAGCCTTTCAGCGCCGCGAAGTTCATCTTCTCCCTGCGAAACTGTGCCAGTTACGATGCCGATATGATATGGTGCGTCAGCATAAACAATGCTACTATTCGCTAAAAGAAATATAAAAAGCGTTGTAGCTACGATAAACTTGACCTTGCCCATTATTCTCCCTCCAGGCTACCATACGGTATTTGGTATATATCACATACTACTTTTTAATGTTTATTTTGTCAATGAGCGTTGCGTTCTAACATTGCTCGCGTTTTAAAATTTTTGTAAAAATCTGCAAAAACGTCGCGACAAGAGATGGCAGGGATAAGCTTCTTGAGATATATACTTATATAAAAGAACTCCTGGATCTTAAAAAACCTCTGCACTTTGTCTTTTGTCATCGGGAATATCTGGCCTTTTTCTTCAGGCATTATATGCAGTTGATGGATAGTTCAAGTAAATTCTTAAATTTTATAAATCCTTTAGAATATTCTTTTATATACTATATAATGCATAATCTAGATAATAGAATTAAAAGCTGTTGATTTTTCTGACAGGTCATGATATAAAAGTTGCAAGCTGAAAATATATTCTATTAACTTGATAAATAGTCCTTTTATCGTGGTCTGTATCGCTTGACGATATCTCACCTATCATGCTCTTCTATGCATTGCGCAAGCAATCTTTTCCCAGAGTATTAACACCTCTAATGCGTGCAATGGAAATGACTATGAAATTGACGATAAACATGTAAAGTTGCCGCCATGAACCGTCCGAATAAGTTCTATGAAGTCCCTTTTAAAACCAGTGGGCCTTTTTCGCCCCACGTCACTTAAGTAAAATGATTGAAACGATATGTAACCAGGAGCAAAAATTGCTCACTTTAGATTGTAAGGTTTTACATTTTACATAAATGTGCAGTTTCTGTGCCTATATTGTAATTTATCTTTTTTGTAAAAATATTCGCATGCTCGATGCAAAGGGAGGTGAAAGAAGAGCCTATGAGGATAACGATTGAATTTTCCCCGCAGTCGGAAAAGTTAACCCTTCCCATCCACTATAACAGTCTGATCCAGGGCTTGATCTATAGCAACCTGGATGGACTTGTCTCAGGCAAGTTGCATAATGAGGGATTAGCTTTTGGAAAAAGACAATTTCGCTTTTTTACCTTTAGTCGTATATATGGAAGGTATTTGATGAATAGGGAAACAATCGAATTTACCGGCCCCCTTAAAATGCATATGAGCTCCATCCACGAAGATGTACTTGAATCCTTTGTAAAGCATCTCTTAATAAAAGGCAAAATACAATTAGGGCCACAACAGTGTGAGTTGCTTCGAATAGATGTTGAAGAAAAACCAAAATTTGCCCGACCGATACAAGTTAAAACCCTTTCTCCAATTACTATCTACAGTACATTGACAGCAGGAGACGGACGAAAGAAAACCTATTATTACAGCCCAGCGGAGCGGGATTGGGAAATTCAAATTTTCGCAAACTTATGGAGGAAAAGCCAGGCGTTGGGTTTGGGACCCAACGATCCAGCTTATTTAGCAGGATCAAGGATAAGGCCAATTAAGGTCGGCAAGCAAGACCTCAGGATAATGAAATATCGCGACACCGTAATCAAGGGTTGGACAGGCATTTACGAATTGGACCTGCCGGAAGAATTTTTCTATCTTGCCTATGACGCCGGTTTGGGAGCAAAGAACAGTCAGGGGTTTGGGATGATTAAGACAGTTTGATTTAAGCGGGATGTTCTCTGAAAACCAAAAACATTAGAAACTAAATGTCATAGTTAAAGCAGGTGGATATAATGAGTCACAGCGTGTCGATCAATTTATCTAGTCCTACTGGTAATTTCTGGATAGATAACGGGTTAGTTACCCTGTATTGTGAATTTGGAGAGGGTGATTATGATTCGGATTATATTCTAGAAAAACTAACAGAAAAATTAGTGCTAAAAACTGGTAATACAGCTAAATATTTCGATCAAAAAAAGAAAGAAATTGTGGAATATGAAAAGGTTAATTGGAAATACCCAACGAACCAATTTATTAAAGTGCCAGGAAAATCTGGTGAAAAAGTTAAAATCGACGGAGAAACTTATCCCACTCAACCGCCTGTTTTTGACCTTAATTTAAGCTTAAGTAAAACACCCGGGGTTTGCGATATCTGTGGAATAAAGGCTCCTGTTACAGACGCTAAGATGTGGATGTTCCCTTTTGTGGTAGACCCATCGAAGTTTGGGAACTTCTATTCAGGTTCAAAACGAGGTTTTAAGCTTTGTGCTCGTTGTGCATTGGCCGGGCTGGCCGGTTACATAGGATGGCTTTGGAAGGCTCAAGGATCCATGCTTCACTTCTTTGTCTTCCACTCTGATCTTGTCACAATGGAGAGACTTCATCGTGAGGTATTTTTGCCTTTAAGAGCAGAAGGCGAAAAGGGTGGAAATACTCCTCGTTTGCCTTTCTGGGGATCATATATCCATGAAACGACCCTTGGACTGTTGCTTTCGCTTTTTTCATATATTTCAAATCCTAAGGATGTTCCCGAAGATACGAGCAAATGCTTAGCTTCCTTGTTTAAAGTGGATTCAGTGTCTTTTTCTCCACCCTCATTCATCACTCTTTATGCCGTTACCGGTATAATGGGCCAGGCTTTTTCAATGAAGTCTGTAAAAGAAATTACAAAACTTCATTCTCTTTATAGGCTCTATGAAAAATGGGCCAACGAGCTTGAGCAAAGAGAATTTCATAATCCATCTCGTCAAATAGCATGGATATTCCGACAATTTGTGTCTCGACAAGGGAATAAAGAAGAAACACTATGGCGTGATAAGATTGCTTGGGCAATACTTGATTTTGCAGATCCATTTCCGTTTCTGGAAACATTCATTTTTGACGTACGTGCTAAGGGAAAACCCCCAAAACCTTTGGTAATGGGGACTTTAGATATGTTTAATGTCTATCTCAGGGAGGTGCTCGGTATGGATGAGCAGTTTCAACGAATCCTTGCTGGATTCGGTTATGCACTAGGAAAGACAGCAAAAAAACATGGTGAAATGGGCCTGCTTTACGCTTTACGCAACGCGAAAAAACCAGAAGAATTTTATCGTGTATTAAATGACGCACAATTTCGCTTGGAAATGACCATTCCGGAAGCTCTACTTCGCATTGAAAAGGGAGAACGTATCTTCGGTGTGCCATGGGTCAGAGTCAAAACCTTACTCGCAATTTATGCCATGAATAGCTATTTGAGAGAAAATGCGAAGCAAGAAAAAGATTCTCCAACTTCAGAAAAGGAGGAATAAGCATGTGTAAGGCGATCGCTATTGGTTATTTGATCAAGGTTTCAGCTGCAAACGTAAACGCCTCCTATACGGAGGGAAACGTCATAGTCACAAAAAAAGTAACCCTTCCTGATGGCAGCACTATACCCTATATTTCCGGGCAAGCCATTCGCCGAATGTTGAGAGATCGATTAGCAGAGTTGGGACATACCCTATCAGAGCCCTTTGCCGAGGTTAGTGGACAACAAGTGACCCCGCCTATTCGTCCCTGGGAGTATGTAGATGAAGATTTCTTTGGTTATCTAGACCCCAAAGGATATCGTCGTACTTCACCTGTAAGGGTATCTGCGGCAGTGGGGTTATTTCCTTTTCAAGGTGATCGCGATCTTGGAACCAGGTCGTTTGAGCGTTTTGGGCAAGCAATGTCGGCGGGAGGCAATATATTTGAAACGGAATTATATGCAAATCTATTTAAAGGTACGATTTTGGTTGAGCTCGACAGAATAGGTGTATTCCCTACTTTAGAAATCAAAGAAAAAGAACAAAAAGAACTTCCTATCCCTGACCGCAGAAAAAGGTTACAGGATTTATTGGAGGCTCTGAATATATTGTGGGGCGGAGGACGAACTGCCAGGATGCTTACGGATCTTTCGCCAAAATTTATCGCATACAGCAGACTTGATGTCAAACATCCAGTTTTCCTTGAAGCCCTAAGTGCTCAATATGAAAATAACAAATATGTTCTGGAATTAGAGCCCCTCTTAAATGCACTAGATAAGTTTGAAACGTATCGCAAGAGCACAATATTTGGATTAGAACCGGGTGTTTTTGATAATGAGCTCGAAATCAAAGACTGTCTTAAAAATTATGAAGAAGTTGTGTCTGTGCATGAGGCAATTCAAAAGGCCAAAAAAGAGGTGGAAGACTTGTGGAAATGATACTTTGCTTGAAAGTTCAGTCGCCAGTTGTTTCTTTCCGGCGACCTTTAGATCACAACTATCAACGTACACTGCCCTTACCTCCACCAACTACTCTCATTGGGCTTGCGGGTTCCGCGTTGGGACTCTCAGATCGCGAGCTTTGGGCAAAAGATAGTCTCTTCAATGATGATGTAAAAGTTGCAGTTTGGATGAATCAGGAATCTGGCCGTGCTAGTGATATGTGGACATTGTTGAAAATTAAAAATATGAAAATGGAACGCTCTCCCTACATGCGTGAGCTTTTGTTCGGCGTATCCTATACGATCGTCTATAGCGCTGATGAAAAGTTGCTTACAAGCTTAAGACGAGCTTTTCAAAACCCTGCCTATCCCTTATCTCTTGGGCGAGAAGACGAGTTGATATTAGTAGAAGATATAACAATAGATGAAGCCTCTCCGGGTGAACCTATATTTTACGGTACGGTAATAGCGGGTGATGTAAGAAAAATGCAGATTCATCCGATGCTTGAACCGGGGATACAATTTGAACCACCCATAATCGCTGAACTTCCTTTGAATTTTAGTGTTGACAATAAAAGGTTGCGCCATCCACAAAATTATGCCGTTTTAAGTTTTTTGCCTTTTCAGTTAAAAATGGAAATACCGGAAATGCAAGCCCTAAAATATCAAGGGAGAAACTTCGTATGGATGAACTGCTAGCTAAACCTGATGTGTCTCTTTTAAGGCATTCAGCAGATGTAATGCATTTAGGCAATGACCTTGCTAACCGTATGAAGCTAGATAGTCGTTTACGCCTGAAAGCTTTACTTGCTTGCGCGTTACACGACATAGGAAAGGCAACAATAGACTTTCAGGAATATATACGTCGTAAAAAAAGAAAAGCTTATCCCCATGCTCTGGCTTCTTTTCCGCTTATATTAGCAGCTGAAGGCATGATGAACAATTATTATGGTTGGGACAGCTATGAATTAACGGCAACAGCATCTGTCTTAACTCATCATTCTCCTTTAGGGCCTGAACTTTATAGAGGTTTTGAAGCTCCAGGATATCATCCTGATCTAAAAATATTTTTAGGAGATCTATGGAATTTACTTGAATCTTACGAAGTAAATGGGCTACCAGGCGTAGAACAATTTTTACAATTTACACAACCATTACTTAATAAGGATAGCTCGCCTGCTACCGTTCTCGATTGTGTAACTCATGCTAAGGGACAGTTGAAATACAGCATAAGAGGCCTATTGCAAGTTTTGCCAGCTCATGAATTTGCCCAAGTAAAGTCAGTATTGCATCTTGCGGACTGGTTAGCCTCGGCAGGTAAGCATGATGCTTCTATATTGTTTTTGAATAGTGGCAAGCAGATAGTCAAATCCCATACAAGCAAATTCCCATTACGTAACTTCCAACGACAAGCAGAAGATAGCTATAATGAGAATATTCAACTTCGAGCCCCCACAGGTACAGGTAAAACTGAAGCACTTTTGCTATGGGCAAATGACACGGATCGCTTAATATACCTGCTTCCCACCCAAGCAACCGTAAACGCCATGTGGAGGCGCATGCGACGGATTTATGGCAACGACAATGTAGCACTGGCGCACGGAAGAGCTAACTATATGCTTCGCAATGAGAGCGACGAAGATCCTTTGGAGGAGCGGCTATTTGGATCTGTTTTTGCAAAACCCGTTACAGTAGCTACCCTAGACCAATATTTGATCTCACACCTTAACGGGCGTCACTGGGAAGAGCGCAGATGCCTTGCCAAACAATCAAAGATTGTATTAGATGAAATTCACGCCTATGAACCTTATACCTTAGGACTCCTTTTGAAAGCGCTTGAGACAGATCCACCTGCTCGCCTTGCAATAGCTAGCGCTACACTCCCGCCATCGTTATTAAAGTTGTTCCCCAAAGGAACGCTGGTAGAAGCCGAACACAGCTTATGGCAACGAACTCGTCATCGATTACACCTTGAAGATGACTTGTTGCAAAATGTTTTGGAAAGAGCTTTATCTTTCGCTACTAGCGGCAAAAGGGTCCTCATAGTGGCTAATACTATTCGCGAAGCCCAAATGCTTTATCAGACATTGAAAAATGAGTTAAATTGGGATGAATGCCATTTGTTGCATGCTCGTTTTACCTTTCAAGACAGACAAAATAGGGAAGAAAAAGTCAAAGATCCCAAACCAGGCACTATTTTTATCGCTACTCAAATAGTTGAAGTTAGCCTGGATATCTCATATGACATTCTTTTGACCGAAATAGCCCCGATTGATGCTCTAGTTCAACGTATGGGACGAGTTAACCGATTTGACGATCAACCTCCAGCTCTTGTTATCATATGTTGCAGATACTCAGAAAATTCTAGGCACGTTTACGGAAAAGAGATACTTGACTATAGCCTTGAAATTTTAAGAGAGTTACCTGAATTGCCGACAGATTACGATTTAGCTAGTGCTACTGAGCGGCTTTATGCATATATCATGGCCCTGGATAGCTGGAAGAGGGAATTTAATGAAGGAGCCCAAACAGTAGAAGAAATTCAAAAGGCGTTAGGTTGCTATACGATAGATTTGTCGGATGAAAGTATGCGCAGCAAATTTACCACTCGCCGGGGTCAGATCTCCATTGACGTAATACCCAAAACATTTTTACAAGACGTTTACGGTCTTTACGAAAGAGGCGAAACATGGCGCATAGTAGAATATCTAACGCCTATACCGATTTGGTGGATTAATCGTTTTCCTGAAGAGTTTCCACCATGCAAAGACATCCGATACCTTATTACAAACCTTAGATATGATAATGAGATTGGATTACTGCCACCTTATTTAGAGGAAGATCAAGATGATACACATAAAGACCAGGATTTAAGCAATATAATCATATAACGATGGAACAGCATAATGAATCATATCAAAATAATGAAGGTAATATCTATAGCGAGGAAAAATTTCTCTATACAGGCACCCAGGTTTACTATTATGTAGTGTGCCATAGAAAGCTTTGGCTTTACTCCCACCGCTTAGAAATGGAAAAGTCGAGTGATAAGGTTGCTTTAGGAGCTCTTCTTCACGAGACAAGTTACCCACGTTTAAAGAAGCGCGAGGTGTTGATCGACTCTTTAATCAAGGTAGATGTTTTGGAAGAGAGCGGTAAAGTTCTCGAAGTAAAGTATTCTAATAAAATGATAGATGCTTCAAGATTGCAAGTGCTGTATTACCTTTACTTCCTAAAGCGCAAAGGGTTTGACGGGCTTGTCGGTGAATTGCGTTTCCCGCGACAGAAAAGGAAAGAAGATGTGATACTGACCAAGGAAAAGGAAATGGAAGTTGAGGCAGCATTGCAACATATAACGGAGCTAATAGGACTTCCTAGTCCCCCTGTTGTCAAATGGTCTGGCATGTGTCGCTCTTGCGCTTATGCAGAGTTCTGTTGGGGGTAAACAACATGAGACAGACTATGTATATACTTTCTAGCGGAACCCTCGAAAGACAGCAAAACACGTTAGTTTTCAAGGATGGCGACGGCAAAAAACGCTATATGCCCGTAGAAACGATAGCTGATATACAGATATTTGGCGAACTGAGCTTTAATAAACGATTTCTTGAGTTTTTAACACAAAATGAAATTACGATGCATTTCTTTAACCATTATGGTTATTATATTGGTTCATTTTATCCGCGAGAATACTATAATTCAGGTTGCTTAATTTTAAAGCAATCAGAACATTATTTAGATTCACAAAAAAGAATGGACTTGGCAAGGCGATTCGTCTCAGGCGCAATTAATAATATGAAAAAGGTCTTAGAATACTACGCAAGAAGAGGTGTCGAAGGTCTTTCTAGCGTTTTAGATAAGCTAAATCAATTTGTTACTGCCGTTGAGTTGCAAAGCTCACCTGAAGCGTTAATGGCAATCGAAGGCAATGCTCGTGAGACTTATTACAGCGCCTTCGATGTCATTATCGATAATGAGGATTTTGCGTTCGCAAAAAGAACGCGTAGGCCGCCGCAAAATCGTCTGAACGCGTTAATCAGCTTTGGAAATTCCTTGCTTTACGTTGCGGTTTTGAGCGAGATTTACAGAACACACCTTGATCCGAGGATCGGGTTTTTGCACGCTACTAACTTCAGGCGTTTTAGCTTGAATTTGGATGTTGCAGAAATTTTTAAACCCATTTTCGTTGATAGGTTAATATTTTCTCTGATAAATAAAAATCAATTGAAGGCAAGGGATTTTTCCTCCGGCGTTGAGGGAGTTTATCTTTCCGAATCCGGACGACAAAAGTTTATAGAGGAATGGGAAAAGAGGTTAAGGACGACTATAGATCATCCAACATTAAGGCGGAAGGTATCATATCGCAGATTAATTAGGCTCGATTTATATAAAATTGAAAAGCACCTCCTGGAAGATCGCCCATATGAGCCTTATATCTCAAGGTGGTAAAAGTGTTTGTGATAATGGCTTATGACATTAGTGTAGAACGTGTTACAAAGGTGCTTCACGTTGGAAGACGATATCTTAATTGGGTTCAAAATTCTTTGCTTGAAGGTGAGCTCACAAAAGCACAATTTGCCAGGCTCAAAGCTGACCTACATAAAATAATTGATGTTGAAAAGGACTCTGTTGTATTTTACGTCTTACGGCAACAACAATATCTCGAAAGGCAAATTTTGGGTTTAGACAAAGGAGGGCAGACGATGATGATATGATTCGTCGACCCTCGATAGTGCAAAAACACCTAGGGATCGACACAACCTAAAGCTGATGTTAATCACAGTAGTTATCGCATTTTTTATTATGAAAAAGCAATTTGACTCCTCATTGCTTGTTGCCTATAATCGTGATAACCATGGTATGTGAAATTGGTTTGTAGCTTACCTATGAGGGATTGAAACAACTTAGAGCAGTTGGTATGATTGTACCTCTTAAAATGTTTGTAGCTTACCTATGAGGGATTGAAACTGCGTTTTACAAAACTCCCTTATCCCCTTTATGCAGTAGTTTGTAGCTTACCTATGAGGGATTGAAACGCAGTTATACATAAATCAACAAAAGCACTCTTTAACGTTTGTAGCTTACCTATGAGGGATTGAAACATCTATAACATTGATTTGGGTATTATTTATCAATCAAGGTTTGTAGCTTACCTATGAGGGATTGAAACTCGAAGTGGATGGCTACCCCGTCCGGCACGTGCTCAGGTTTGTAGCTTACCTATGAGGGATTGAAACTTTAGGCGTGATGTAATCGTCCCTGTCTAGGTGCTCGCGTTTGTAGCTTACCTATGAGGGATTGAAACGTTGGTACTGCCACCTAAGCTGGTCTAAAAACTCAGCTTGTTTGTAGCTTACCTATGAGGGATTGAAACAATCTAATATTGGTACAGAATTAATTGCATTTTCCAGTTTGTAGCTTACCTATGAGGGATTGAAACGGGATAAAAAAGATAATTAATAATGCTTGACTTTTTGTTTGTAGCTTACCTATGAGGGATTGAAACTTGGATAAAGGTGGAGAAACCAATATGGGCATTACTGGTTTGTAGCTTACCTATGAGGGATTGAAACTGTATACATTATGGTCATCCAGCATATCATGATTTGGTTTGTAGCTTACCTATGAGGGATTGAAACAGTGAATTAGGGGAGCCTGAACTTCCAACTGCCTTTGAGTTTGTAGCTTACCTATGAGGGATTGAAACATCGAAATCAAACATGATCATTATTGCTGGTTCTTCGTTTGTAGCTTACCTATGAGGGATTGAAACGTTTGATAATATATCATAATTTATTATTACTATATCTGTTTGTAGCTTACCTATGAGGGATTGAAACTTCCAATAAATTGGTATAAATATTCTATTACTAAACTTGTTTGTAGCTTACCTATGAGGGATTGAAACTTTATTTATCTCCCTTAACCAGTTTAATTTTAGGGTGGTTTGTAGCTTACCTATGAGGGATTGAAACCAGAGAAAAAGCACAAGTAGCATCTTGGATAATGAACGTTTGTAGCTTACCTATGAGGGATTGAAACGGTTTTCTACCAGGACAACGAGAATCAATTGATGGTTGTTTGTAGCTTACCTATGAGGGATTGAAACCGGGATTCAGCAATTCCCACGCTAGACCCTGCGCCAGTTTGTAGCTTACCTATGAGGGATTGAAACTGCTTACTATAAGTTCGTCTATGATTTTATTTAATTCTGTTTGTAGCTTACCTATGAGGGATTGAAACCACTGCGACCGACCTTGCGACCGACCGCCGCCACTTGCGTTTGTAGCTTACCTATGAGGGATTGAAACACGGTTCGGCGTTTCTTGTGGACGCCACGGATTCGTGGTTTGTAGCTTACCTATGAGGGATTGAAACACGAAGAAGAATTCTTATTCTTTGCATTAAACATAAGTTTGTAGCTTACCTATGAGGGATTGAAACGTAGGTGAGCGCATGAAAGGGAACATTTAATCTCTGTTTGTAGCTTACCTATGAGGGATTGAAACTTCATCACTACCAACGGCGGCAATTGCCAAGGTTTTATGTTTGTAGCTTACCTATGAGGGATTGAAACCGAACCCAAAATCCGTGGCCTTCCCCGCCCAATTCTCGGTTTGTAGCTTACCTATGAGGGATTGAAACCGAACCCAAAATCCGTGGCCTTCCCCGCCCAATTCTCGGTTTGTAGCTTACCTATGAGGGATTGAAACAGCAGTAATTTAAACTTAGCAACTTCTTTTTTTAGAAAGTTTGTAGCTTACCTATGAGGGATTGAAACCAGCCCGCTGTGTAAATCTTGATCGTGTTAACGCTTGTTTGTAGCTTACCTATGAGGGATTGAAACCCTCAAGCTGCGCTATGTAGCGGTATAAATCAATGGGTTTGTAGCTTACCTATGAGGGATTGAAACCAAAAGACCTGCCCAAATTATATGAATGCCAAGCTGTTTGTAGCTTACCTATGAGGGATTGAAACTTAGATTAGTAATCCCAATTGGTTATCTATTAGAGGTTTGTAGCTTACCTATGAGGGATTGAAACACGCTTAGCCATCCTCGCCCTCCCTTCTGCTCTTTTTCTCGTTTGTAGCTTACCTATGAGGGATTGAAACCGAATATTAGCCCATAGACCGCTTTTCTCACTACCTAGTTTGTAGCTTACCTATGAGGGATTGAAACCAGGTTGATGCCCCAACCCTTAAAATATTTATAGCTGGTTTGTAGCTTACCTATGAGGGATTGAAACCGATAAAGCGTCCTATGTTGTCCATTTCGTAGCGAGTTTGTAGCTTACCTATGAGGGATTGAAACGCCAAAGATTACAGCGTCCTCGGCCAGCTCGATTGAAGTTTGTAGCTTACCTATGAGGGATTGAAACTCGGGTTAGGCGTTGTGTCGATAGGTAACATCTCCGGGTTTGTAGCTTACCTATGAGGGATTGAAACTATCTTGAGCATCATCGTAAAGTGCATCCCATATTTCAGTTTGTAGCTTACCTATGAGGGATTGAAACATTGTTTGGCAATGGGATATTTATGTAATTTAGATCGTGTTTGTAGCTTACCTATGAGGGATTGAAACCTATCTAACACTTTCTTAACCTTTATTACTATTGCCAGTTTGTAGCTTACCTATGAGGGATTGAAACTTCGATATTACATACAATGCTGAAGAGGTAATCACAGTTTGTAGCTTACCTATGAGGGATTGAAACAATATAGCTTGTGCGGTTCTTTCAGCCATATACCACAGTTTGTAGCTTACCTATGAGGGATTGAAACGTAAGAGTTGAGGACTTAGTTGGGTACTGGGTTGACGTTTGTAGCTTACCTATGAGGGATTGAAACATGCATACACACGAGCAGAGACAGGAAGAGGAAGAGGGTTTGTAGCTTACCTATGAGGGATTGAAACCTTCTATGAGTTGACCATAAACAACAATACATGTTGGTTTGTAGCTTACCTATGAGGGATTGAAACAGTTGTCTGCGTCCTTCTCGCCTTCTACAATAAAGAGTTTGTAGCTTACCTATGAGGGATTGAAACCTATTATTGATTTCTGAGTTTCTGGCGCAAGCTCACGTTTGTAGCTTACCTATGAGGGATTGAAACATGGTTTATTTGCTGTCCAGACGTCACGTTCTTCAGGTTTGTAGCTTACCTATGAGGGATTGAAACTTATTCTTGAAGTATTTAAGAATGTAACTAAAGAGCAAGTTTGTAGCTTACCTATGAGGGATTGAAACTCACAATTTTGTTGTCCCGTGCTTCCACCTTGGCCTCGTTTGTAGCTTACCTATGAGGGATTGAAACTTGTGTCGATAATGTTGAAGCGTCTATCGTGCCAAGTTTGTAGCTTACCTATGAGGGATTGAAACATGGTTTATTTGCTGTCCAGACGTCACGTTCTTCAGGTTTGTAGCTTACCTATGAGGGATTGAAACCGCCATTGGAGGCATAGCAGGGACTCTCGGTGCCGTGTTTGTAGCTTACCTATGAGGGATTGAAACATCCATGAAAGTATCTTTTTAATCTTTGCCCACAACTGTTTGTAGCCTACCTATGAGGGATTAGTGTCTATCATCGGATTTTTACTTTATGCGCTGTTCTGGCGTTAATAGCAATCGTTTAATACCCTTCCCAGTCTTGTTTTGTTAAAAGCACTAATTAGATTCTGGGAGGCAGAAGAAAAATGTGCAAGTTATTGGGAATGTGCCTCAATTTGCTTGTAAAACCAGATATCTCTTTTAGGGAGTCTCACCACAGGGGAGAACATAACCCTGATGGTTGGGGCATAACTTTTTACCCAGATGAATTTGCTCAGGTAATAAAAGAAGAAATTAGCGCTAAACAAAGCGACCTATCAAAATTTTTACAAGATTACCAGAAAGCCGAGGCTCGAATTTTTTTTTGGCCATGTAAGACATGCCAGCGGGGGAGTCGTAAGTCGCAAGAACGCTCACCCGTTTTACCGAGAACTGAATGGAAAAGAATATTTCTTTGCTCATAACGGAACGCTAAACCACGAAAATTTAGAGCTTGGCATGTTCAAACCTATAAGTGAAATGGATTCAAAAGCTGCCTTTTGTTATTTGTTGCATCGCATAGAAAATGCTCCTGCTAAGATATTAAAAAGCATGAATAAAAACAAATATTTCGATTGGTTAGCTGAAAGGTTAGAGGAGATCGACAAATATGGGAAGCCAAACTGTATATTTTCTGATGGGGAGTCTCTATTTAGCTATCGCGATAAAGACGGATATAACAGGCTTTGCTTCGTTCAGGGAAAATCTCCCTATGAGAAGATTAAGTTGGTTGATGAAGATTGGGTGGTGAGTCTTGCAGAGGTAAAACGACCGGATCAAGAGGGCTACATTATTGCTACAAAAGAATTAACAGAGGCAGAGCATTGGAAAAATTTTGAATGTGGCGAGCTTATTGTATTTACAAAGGGAAAGATTAAGTAATCAAATAAACGCGATATTCATGTATTATAATAAACAACGCGCATTAAAATTAAGAAATGCTCAAGAAGTTCGCGTTGATTGGGGCAAGGGCAACTATATAAAAAAATATACAGGACAAACAAGCAATAATTAAATAAAAACAAGCATCTTCTACCTTCTCCCGGCTGGCATTCATGTTGAGATAAATAGAAATAGGCTTACTTATATACCGCGTACGCAGATGAAATCTGCGATGTCGACCTTAACAAAACGCTTATATGGTTAGCAAATTTATGCAAGCCTACAACCATACAAATGGTCATGTCTTTGTAACTTATAGTATTGGAATTGCAAGATGTATCTTATCATCTTCATTTTAAAATACAGATAGGTGAAGCGAAATAATTTAAAAAACAAGTATTGAAGGTGAAGCTAGAATGGAACAATTTATAGTACAGATTAAACCATTAACGCCCCTGTGGACGGGTGATGCTGAAAGGAAATATTCGACTTTGAGAGAGACCGGCATCATTGGAAGCTTAAGGTGGTGGTACGAGGCTTTGATCAGGGGGCTGGGTGGAACAGCTTGCGACCCAACAAACTCTAAATGCGACGGAAAACATCATTGTGATGCATGTGAGTTATTCGGGTGTACGAGTTGGGCCAGAAAATTTAAGCTTGAAGTGAAAAAAAATAAAGGATCCGAATTAGCATTTGAATTTACGTCTATTAGAAAACTTGAAGATATCGAGTGGTTTTTGTTGTATAAAACTTTGGAAATAATCTCGGAATATGGAACAATTGGCGGGAAATTTGCAGATCCCAAATATGGAGTTATAGAAATACAAAAAAATAATAATAATATAGAAAAAATTATTTGCAAAAAGACAGATATTGATGTTTATTTTAAAAAGCAAAAGGAAGGAATATATAGTCCAAACCTATTAATGTTTATATTTTCAAATGACAACAAAATAATCAAAGAGGTTATTAATATGAAAAAGCTATTTCCTTATTTAAGAGGAGAGGAGAATAAGGGTAGAAAATATTGTTATAAAAAATTTAAGGACAAGGATAAAAAAATGAATAGATTTTTTCTTTATACGGATGATGCCGAACAATATCTAGGGATCAAACATTATATAGATAGTTTAGACATTAAATACATAGAAGGAAAAGAATTATTGGAGAAATTATTGGAGGAATTAAGATGAGTACTGATGATGCGATTATTCATGATTATTATCTTTTAGGTATTGAACCAAATAGCGAGCTTCAAGAAAAGATCTTAAACTTAGGTAATAAAAAACATGACATTATAGAAAAGAAGTCAGATGTAAAGCTTAAGGAATTTAATGAAGAAGATTTTAAAAAAATGCCAAGATATTCTATGCTCCTTAAAATTAAATTCATACTGAAAAGATCATACACAAGTAAAGGCGAGGGCGAATTCAATGTCATCGATAACAAGATATTTGAAAATCCTATCGTGCGGGATAAGCTGACAGGTTTACCAATGATAAGGTCATCTACCTGGAAGGGACATCTCAGATTTGCGGCGGGAAGAGTTAATGATTTGGATGGTAAAAATATCAACGAGATTACAAAGTCTGAAATTATCGAAAGGCTTTTCGGTTCTGAAACTACAAGCGAAGATACCGTAAAAGGGAGGCTTTATTTCTTCCCAACGTGTTTTGACAAAAAAGATGCAGAAAAAGACGTTATTACACCATTAAGCCGAACTACACGCACTCCGGTCTCGGGAAAAAGCCCCATAACTCTCGAGGTTGTAAAAGAAGGTGCAAAAGGTAAATTTCGTCTTCTGTATTTTCCATATCCCAGAGGCAAAATGTTTTCTAAAGAGCAGGTAAAGACGGATTTAATGTTTCTGACGGAAGCTTTAGAGTTGATGTTTTTTACTTACGGTTTTTCAGCCAAGAAAACAAGCGGGTTTGGAGTAATCGAACCTGATCCAACTGTAGTTGTTTCTTTGTGTTCTGACGAACAGCAAAAATCCAATACATGGAATCAAAAATTCAATGAGTGGAATGAATTTAAAAACTATATAAACAATCTGTGGAGTGGCGATCATGAATAAACTTATTTGCAAAATAAAATCCAAAGGGAAAGATATTTTAAAAGGTGAGATAGGAGCACTTCTTCATGATATCGGGAAGATGCATCCTGATTTTATCAGACATCAGTCAATCGAAAGAACAATAAGCTTCAGCCATGAAAATATTTGTAATTTTTTGGATCCAATTCTATATAGACATATATGTGATAGCGCGTTTGATTTCGCAATAACGACACCCAGCAATATAAAAAACCTTATCGAGCAACACCATGAGCAAGCCACAACAGATTGTATTGTAAAATATTTACAAAAATGTGATCGTAAAGATTCAGCGGATGATAAAGGCATAGTAAGAAGAAAGCAATCCATTGATAATACGATAATATCCTCACCTTTTGGTTACGAGAAAGAAAAGATAGATCTAAGCTGTCTCCAAAAAAGATTTGATGACCTGCAGAATAATTTAATTGAATTATTCAAAAACTGTAACAATATAATTAGTTTTAGAAAGTCATTAATCGACAATCTTAAAACAGCGTTTTCTCATGCCTTAGGAGAAACTAGGATCCCGGCAAATGACGTTACTCTGTGGGACCATTCATATTCAACTGCATCATTGTTTAAGACGATTTTAGCAGGCATCGCATGTGATGGATACAAAGATATGAATGACGTAAAATGGAGAATATTTGGCGTATGCTGGAATGGTGAAGATTTTATAAACCGTGGCAGAAAGATAGCGGATATACAAAAAAGAGCAGAAGTTATCGATAACATTAAAGAAATTATCAAGGATAAATTGGAGGTTGAGTTTCCTGTAGGCAATGTGATTTACGAGGACATAAACGGAATGTATTTTACATTCCCAGAATTAGGTGAAGATTCAAAAAGTTTGGCCAGCGATTGTGCAGAACTAATATTAAGGGAAATATACGACAAAAAGGATAGCGATAATGAATTGTGGCCATTTTTTACCTTAAGCAAACCATCAGGGTCACTGACCATCATTGCCAACGAGCTGAAACGTGTATATGAAAAAAGAAAAATTCCAAAAGTACATCCTTTTCTTTTAACTGAAGGAGGAGAAGAAGAACCAATTGAAATCCTGATTGATTTAGATAAAAAAGTTGAAAATAAAGAAAACGAAAGGTTGGATGTGTGCCCTATTTGCAGAATACGAACAAAAAGCGAAAAAGATGAAAGGTGTACAATTTGCGAAAATAGAAGAAGGGGAAGATTGGAGGAGTGGCTGAACAATAGACGGAAATCTGTCTGGATTGATGAAATTGCTGACAAAAACAACAGGGTCAGCTTGATTTCTTTAAGCTTCGACCTCGATAAGTGGCTGGACGGAACGATGATCGGCAGTATATTTAGTCAAACTTTTGAAGATTGGTATAAAAAAAACAATAACGCATTTTATGAGTTTATCGATTCAATTAAAGATAAAAATTTTGAGAAAATAGTAAATTCATTAACATTAAATTTTGCTCCTAGAAAAGATATAGTTTACAAAGTCCTAGAATTATTTTTTCTGCTGAAAGATACCTATAATAAAGAAGCAGCACAGTTATTAGATATGTTTTTTGAGGAACGTGTGGGCTTAAATGAAAAAACACTTTATAATCATTTAAAAAATATAGAAGAAAGGCTACAAACTAATACATTAACTAAAGAAAACCTTGGTTCATATTTTTTCACCCAAAACCCGTCTCCCGCGCGTATTTATAGAGTATGGCGTGAAACTCAGGAATTTTTTGAAACAGTTGTTGAAAAGATCGAACGTGATATATATAGATATAAGTGGAAAAGGATAGTATTTTCTGTAGATTACAACAAACTTCAGTCCGCATTAAAAAGAAGTGATAATAAGCTATCTGAAAAAACTCCTTATATCATTAGATTAGATGGCCCGGAACCTGAAGACCTCCTTGTACTTCACGTGGGAGATGGCAGATTCTATACAATAGAATCCCTCGAAAAGTACAGGTATGACAATACATTTGGAGAACAGGCTGTAGTTAAGTGTCTAAAGAAGGGATTTAAGCACCTTGCCTTAGAGAACAACCCTAACGAAAATTTGCTTGAAGTAAAGTATGATAATAGAGTAGAAGTAGAAATAGAAATAGAAGAATATATACCTTTAATAGAAATTACAATATCCCCCCTCTCCCTTCGGCTGATAGTGCCAACATTAGACTCCATAAAAATTACAGAGATGATAGCAACGCTTTATTCACAAAGATTTGAAAAAGTATTGGGCAAGTTGCCCCTAAGCGTGAAGATTTTGACGGCGAATAGAAAATTTCCCTTATACGTCCTTTTAGATGCCGAAAGAAGAATGCTTGACGACAGGGAGTTTAAAAAGCCTGTAAAAATGAAACCATGGTGGAACGTTTACGAAACGAAAAATGATGATTTTTTCAAATTCTATCCTACAAAATTGATCGGAGAAAACGAAAAATATACACTCGATGATTTATCATCAATTTCCAAGGAGAAACCTTTTAGTCTATATCCGGGCTATTTCGATTTCGATCTGCTTACTGCCACTACCGATAGATATAACATATATTACGAAGGCAGAAAAAGGGGAGAGGAGACTTACCGGCTTTATTCAAGAAGGCCCTACTATTTTTATCAAATTTCCATGATAAGGGAGCTATGGGATATATTATCTAATCTTTCAAGTTCTCAATTAAATAATATTGAAGAAGCACTAGCCACTAAGCTAAAAGAGTGGAGATATGTCGAAGATGGCAGCAACAAGACGGAAGTATTCATGCGATTTGCTGAAGCAACCATTAAAGATGCCTTTGGAAGTATATGGGATAGCTTGAGAGAAGAAACAAGATGCCTTTTCATAAATTCTTTGCTCAACGGTCTTTTAATGGACACTATATTTATTTTTAGACACATGATAAAGGAGGAGAAAGAAATTGGCGAATAATTTGAATCCTAAAAAGGTATTTGCGAGGGCCATTGATCCTATACACATAGGAGCAGGAGGCTACAGGTTAGGATTGGTAGACAACACGATCGTAAGGGATCCTGCTACAGACGTGCCAAAGATACCGGGTAGCTCGATTGCAGGTGTCACGAGGGAATACTACACCATATATGCAATGGAAAATGAGTGCACTTCCCAGGATGAAGCAAAAAAAAGAAAATGCGCTGAAGATGAGGCTAAAAAGATATTTGGAGACGAAAATAAAAAAGGAACATTGCGTTTTTACGATGGACAAATAATACTTTTTCCTGTTTCATCCCAAGAAGGAACTGTATGGATTACAACGAAAGAGCTCATGGAATATTGGTTCGATGAAGCAAAAAACGAGGATTCCAGTAACATTAACATTCCTCAAAAAGTTTGCGATAAAGCTTATTACATTGTTAAAGAAAACAAAGATAGCAGTCATTTAAAACAAGGAAATAAAGATAGCAGTTATTTAAAACTTGGATGGCTATTTCTGGAAACTGAAAAAGTTGACTCTGGTTGTCCTAAACGTCTTGCTTTGCGGAAAGAAATAGATAGCTGGACAGGAGATATTGTCATCATTTCTGAAAAGCTTTTTTCTCATATAGTAAACGACAATTTGGAAATAAGGACTTCCGTCAAGATAGATCCATCCACTGGAGCGGCCGAGCCGGGAAAACTGTTTACCTATGAAGCTATATCAAGGGGGACAGTCTTCGGGTTTGAGATTGGTGTAGATAAAGACGATAAAGTAGTTACCGGGATATTAAACAACGTTAGTCCTTACTTTGAATTCATCGGCATAGGCGGCATGGGAACCAGAGGTTTCGGCAGGCTTGAGTTGTTTTTCGATGGCAAAAACGACAAAGCAAGCGGAGACAGACCTTCACCGGCATAAAACAAGTATGTTTAACTTTGGTAAAGTTTTCTAAAATCAAAAAGGGTATCTTTAAGAGGTGAGAAAGATGATCAACCTGGACTATATGTGTATGAAACATGCTCAAATGATTGCAAATTCAGTAGAAACATCAGACAGTAAGAATATAAAAGACCTAGAAAGAAACTTAAGAAAAGCTTTAGGAGTACTAAAGGAAGACGGGGTTTACGCGATGTTTCTTTGACTCGAAAGTAAAGATAAAAATAATATAAGGACAAATTTAACCAATTTTTTAAATGATGATTATGATAGCATTAAAATACGTGAATATCTGCTAGGCAAAGACGAAAAATTTCAGACAAAATTTGATGATTTTTGTGGAGATCTGAAGACAGTTGCTGAAGACATCGATAAATTGCTGTTCATGAAAAAGATATTAGAGCGTACATTAATATATTCGTTACATCACGTAAAAGTCAAAGCCGGTGAGTGATATGTGGAAAGATATTGCAGTTTCGTTTAAATTGAAAAGCCCGCTTCACATTGGTTATATGCCCTTTAGGGGATCGGTCATTTCCCCGACAAGGTATTACGTTCCTGGGAGAAATTTGTGGGGAGCTATAACTAAACGTATAACAGAGCACTTATACGAAAATCCTGTAGATAATAATTATAAGGATATAGGTGCAACGGTTAAAGATAATTTTAGGTTCTCGTATCTTTATGTATACGATGGTATAAATATTTATTTTCCACTTTATACAGAACAGGGATTAAAGTATGGCAATATCTCACGATCGGAATTTGAGCACAGATTCATAGGAAGTCAAATATCCACGGCTATAGATAGTACCGGAACTGCAAAAAATGCAAGCTTGCATGAAATTGAATTCATTAATAATAAATTTAAAGATACAAATGGCAATATAAAAGATGTAAGGATTATAGGGTGTGTTTGGGTCAAAGAAAATGCTGAAATAGGTGATAAAACAGTAATAATATCCGACAAAGCAGAGATATTAATTGATGGATTTAATGTCATCGAAGAATTAATATTGGGCGGAGAATCGAAATATGGGTTCGGGCATGTATTATTTGATCCATCAGGTAGTGTAAAGTTTCCAATTGAGAGTGTTAAAGCAGAGGAATGTAAAATAGAAATCAACGATAATTATATTATTGCACATCTAAAGTACGATAAAACTATAAAATTTAAAGGAGATATCGAGCTTTTAACGGGGAGAGGTTATTACGATCCCAAGATTTCAGGTAGCGAGACAAGTAATAAGCCTGGCAGCGCAATATCTAAACCAGAGTTTTATTTTTCGCCAGGAACATATGTTGACTCCAGATCTACGACATATATAGTTAATTGGGATGGAACTTGGGAGTTTGATTAAGATATAACGCTCTTTGAAACAGCAGCCAAAAACTGCAACTTCGGAAATGTTGACCGCGTCAAGTTTTTGTAGGATTTTTAGGAACCACTCCCCTATATATCCTAAAGGGCAACGTTTTTAGGTCAGCTAAAAATCAAAACCGCTATGACATATGCCCTTTAAAGACGTGTATAAGGGCGTTACCTTTCCCCATGTTAAGTACCGTTATGGAGCCTATCTCGCTTGTAGCCGAACTAAAGATATCTTCTAAGTCTAATGTAAAGTTGTATTCTTTGTCTGTCTTTCTGCTTTCTTGGTCTTTTTCTTTTATGTGTTCTGCTTTCACTTTCCCACCGCTACAGATGTAGGCCCTCAAAGCAGACATGGCCTTTAAGCCCACCTTGCTCCAGGCCATCGCCCTGGAACTTAGCCTGGAGGAAAGTACGTGGCTTACGTGACATATTAGGGCTTGAGCTGCCGCAGTCTTCTTCGTTTCGAATGGTAATTGAATCCCAGTTGTTGGTCACATACCTCCTGAAGTCTACTATCCTTTTTCTTTCCCTTTCATCTGAGGCATCGTTTAACATATCTGGGGTGATCCTTTTAAAGGAATTCATGTCGTTTTCCCTTATGGCTTTGTATATTTCGTGTCTTTTTTCAGGTTGCCTTGCCATGGCTTCCAAGACGGCTTTATTTAAGTGGTATTTATCGAGCACTAACTTTGACTCGGGCAGCCAGCTTATACCTTCCTTTATCCGATTTGCACCATCTCCATGGATGTATATGTCTTTTATGTCCTTGGGGTCGTAATTTTCATATATCCTATCTGCTACCTCAAGCCAAAGCTCATCTGTGTCCTTTCCGTAACCGCTCATGCATATGGGGTTTATATAGCTGTTTTTAGATCCCTCTTTAAAGGTGCCCTCATATATGCAGATTAAAGGAACTGCCGTGCTTCTGCCCTCCTGCAGTGATACGTGGTCCTCGTCTGCATCTATGTGCAGTACATGCACGCTTCTTTTCTCGAGGGCCTCTCTCTTTAAGGCCTCCAGGTTTAAGCTGTGAATCTTGTTTTTTACCGTCTGCTTGGACAATTCACCCTCAGTTACGTTCATTTAAGCTTTTGGCGTAAAGACGACCTGCCGTTTCTACCAGCCTTATGGCCACAGCTTCAGTCAGCCTTTGACGTTTATCCAACCTCAATGCTTCGTCCATAGGGTATACGTATTTTTTATGCTTTTCGTCGAAGTAATAGGTCCTCTTGAAAGATATATCACCAAAGATGGTATAAACGCTTCTTTTGTCATCACGCCTCTCTACGACCAACCCTCTTTCCTTTCGAGACGATTTGTCCTTTAATATGGCTTCGTCTGCAATTTGAATGTAAGCTTTTATAAGCTCCCGGACAAAGGCCTTCATGATACGAGAGAGTTCAGCTTCAATTTCCGATAACGTCCTGACCTCGGAATTATCGAAGAATTCAAGCAACTCCTTGAAGAAGTTTATTGCTATTTGTAGTAAAATATCCTTGTTCACGTTGGGACCCTCCTTTATGAGTTTTTGTGTGTCACAAAGATTCTACCAAAAAGAGCGGTCCCTTTCTTTTTTTCCTAAAAATCTCCTACAAATATTTTACGCGATTTTACGAGAGAGCAATTTCACAGTAAATTAGAGACTTGACCCATTGAGCTATAGCCCTGTAATATATAACAGCTTGAAGCAAGTACTTAAATCGTGTGTCACGGTGGTGATAGCTGAGAGGTTGAAAGGGTTCTGTAAGAAGTGATTCAGTATAAAATAAAGGAGGTTTTTACGAATGTTTTGGGATATGGTTGATGGTATTTTTACGATCAGTCTCGACGGTATTTGGACTACAGCATTAGCAGCGGTATTGCTGTTGGTTGGATATGGGCTGCGGAGGCGCATAGATTTCTTAGAGACTTTTTGCATACCAGCACCCGTCATAGGTGGAGTCCTGATGTCTCTTATAGTTTTAGCATTACACCATCAAGGGGGGAGCGCCGTAAAATTTAACACTGCTCTTCAATCTCCTTTGATGATTGCCTTTTTTACAACCGTAGGCATCGGAGGCAGCTTCGGCTTGCTGAAGCGTGGCGGGAAAGCGCTCATAATTTACTTAGTTTTCTGTTGGGGTATTGCGCTATTTCAGAATGCCTTTGGCGTAACTTTGGCAAGATTCCTAGGTATACACCCTGTTTTGGGTGTCATGGCGGGAGCTGTTTCTCTGGAGGGAGGTCACGGGGCTGCGGCTGCCTTTGGACCAGTTGCGGAAGAACTTGGCGTTGTAGGAGCGCAAGTAGTTGCTATTGCCTCCGCAACTTATGGGCTAATAGCGGGAGGTCTTTTAGGTGGTCCTACAGCTCGATGGCTGATAGAACGTCATAGTGTAACCATCGAAGCCAGTGAAGATACCATGTATACTCAGCATTTAATGGAAGGGCCAGAAGAAGACACTACATTTACCAGTTTCGACTTCTTAAAAATGCTGGCACTAGTTCTCGTGATAATGGCTTTAGGAAGTTTAATCACAACCAAAATTAAGGAGTGGTATGATTTTAGCCTTCCTGGTTACGTGGCAGCGATGTTTGTCGCCGTGGTATTTCGTAACATAAACGATCAGATGTCCATAGTAAAACTTCGCAGTAAGGCGATAGACCTAATATCCGACGTATCTTTAGGAATATTTCTGACCATGGCAATGATGAGTTTGCGCATATGGGAACTTTACGATCTCGCAATTCCTTTAATTGTGATTCTTGTGTTACAAACTATAGCACTCCTATTGTTGGCCGCTTTTCTGCTCTTTCGATTGTTGGGCAAGGACTACGATGCAGCAGTTATGTGTGCCGGTTTGGTAGGGCATGGACTAGGGGCAACACCTAACGCCGTTGCCAACATGGGAGCTGTTTGCGAACACTATAAGGTCATGTCTTACAAAGCTTTCCTCATCGTACCTTTATGCGGAGCAGTGCTGATCGACTTTGTAGGGATTCCTAGTATTGTATGGTTCATTAATTATTTTGCTCGATAATATTTAGGAGAAACATTGAGGATATAGAAAAGCTGCCCATTCAATGAAAGATCATATTCACATCAACTGCCATTTTTCTGATACGCTTATATTAGCCTACCCCAATTACATCGTATGATTTGGCAGGGGACCTTTTAATTTAGTCAAATTGCCATGCATGATGAAAAACAAAACTAGTCAATCTCTGAGCGCAGCTCTCTGTTTTGTCCCCATGAGAACATCGCTTGATAGGCTGAAACCATGGTATTTTTAACGTGAAACCATGTCAATAAATCTGTTTTAAAAGGAGCAATGATTTGCAATGGATCGCGAGTTGATTCTTAAGAGGCACAATCGGGTGGGAAAGAGCCTGCGGCAAAACGGGGTCGACGCCGTGGTGCTTTTTAACGTCGAGGGAGTTGGGTGGGAGGATCTTTATTATTTTTCCGGTTTTAGGGGCACGAGTGGTATTTTTGTCTTCGATCAAAATGGGAAGTTCTTGATAACCGATGGCAGGTACATTTTGCAGGCCAGGGAGCAATCCCCTTTTTCTGTAATAGATAAAGGCGATAAAGAAGACATTTTTCTCGTGGAGTCCTTCTTGAGGGATTTAGGTGCTAAAACAGTAGGCATAAACGCGAGGACCCTGCCAAGCTATTTGTATCTGAAATTATCCGGGCTCGGTCTTACCTTGGTTGATGTGTCGGATATTTTGGCTTCCTGCAGGCGCAAGAAGTCAAAAGAAGAGGTCGATCTGATTAAGATAGCTGCAGAGCAAGCGAGCAAGGCTTTCTTAAATGTTTTAAATGATCTAAAGCCTGGCATTAAGGAGATGGAAGTGGCAGCTAAACTAGAGTATGAGATGAAGATTTTGGGGGCCGAGGGTGGCTGGGGTAGTGCAGACTTCATTGTTGCTTCGGGTGTAAGATCTGCCCTTCCTCATGGTAGGGCTACTTCTAAGGAATGGCAAAAGGGTGAGTGGGCAACAATTGATTTCGGCGCCAGATATGAAGGTTACGTTTCCGATATAACGAGAAATATCTATATGGGTGCTCCGTCGAAAAAGGCCATAGAAATCCATAGCATATTGTGCATGTCTCACATCGAAGCCGCTTTAAAAATAAAACCTGGAGTTGCTGCCAGGGATGTAGATGCGGCGGCTAGGCAAGTTTTAGCCGATAGGGGTCTAGACAAGTATTTTACCCACAGCTTAGGTCACGGCATTGGCCTTGAAGTGCACGAAATGCCAAGATTGTCATCGAGGTCAGTTGATGTGCTTGAAGAGGGTGATGTCGTAACTGTCGAGCCTGGATTATACATAGAAGATTATGGCGGGATGAGGGTTGAAGACGATTATCTTGTTACGGAAAGCGGGGCTCAAAGGCTTACGACAGATATTCCTATCGAATTATTCGTAGTCATGGATTAAAAAATTAATTACCGGAGGTTGATTTAATTAATGGATAAATTATCTCAACTGTTTGAATCGCGCAGAAAAGATTTTCCTTCCCTTGCCCGCACTTACAATGGCCACACTTTGGCCTATCTTGACGGTCCGGGAGGAACGCAGGTGCCTCGGGCGGTAATTGATGCCGTCACGGCCTATTTTACAAATTGCAACGCTAATACACATGGCTATTTTGTCACTTCTGTTGAATCGGACGAGTTAATTGCGGAAACCAGAGAGACCGTTGCAACCTTTTTGGGATCTGAAAAGGGCGATACAATTTCTTTTGGCCAGAACATGACGACGCTCAACTATGCCTTGAGTAGGGCTTTAGGGAAGTCCTTGTATCCTGGCGACGAGGTCCTCATAACTCAATTGGATCATGAGGCAAATCGCGGTCCCTGGTTGCGGCTCAGGGAGCGCGGGGTTGTTGTACGTGAAGTGAAACTTCTTCCGAACGGCACGCTTGATATGGACGATTTTCGCAAGAAAATAACGGAAAACACGCGCCTCGTCGCAATGGGCTTTTCCTCCAATGCCCTAGGTACGGTCAATGACGTATCCACGGTAAGGCGTTGGACTTATAAAGTTGGAGCATATCTTTTGGTCGATGCTGTACACTTCGTTCCCCATTTCCCCATAGATGTCAAATCCTTGGGCGTGGATTTTCTGCTTTGTTCTGCTTATAAGTTTTACGGGCCACATGTTGGGATTTTGTACGCTAAAGAAGGATTACTTGAGCAGCTTGATTGCGAAAGGGTCTCTACCCAAGACCACAGGGCCCCTTATCGCATTGAGACGGGCACATTAAATCACGAGGGTATAGCTGGAGTAAAAGCAACAGTTGAGTATATTTCTACCTATGGAGAAGGCGATACTTTAAGAGAAAAAATAGTTTCCGCCATGGAAAGGATCTCTTCTTACGAGCACGAATTGGCTCTTTATGCCTATAAATGTTTGGGAGATATCCCCGGCGTTACAATCTACGGTCCTTCCTTCGACGAGAAGCATCGCGCTCCTACCATATCATTTACCTTTGAAGGTTTAAATCCAATAGAAGTGTGCAAAAGCTTGAACGAAGAAGGAATACTTGCCTGGGACGGCCATTTTTATGCCATAAGGCCGATAGAGATATTGGGATTGCTCGAGCAGGGTGGCGTAACCAGGATCGGTATTTCTCTATACAATACAAAGGAAGAAATTGATCGACTCATAACCACTCTTCGAAAGTTAAGTTCAAGGCGATCTTAAAAGCATACTAATATGCCTTTATAATCACTTAAAAAATTGACCCTAACCTTACCTGGTGCGATAATTCTCTATGGAGTTAGTGTATTATTTTATGATTTATTACGGGAGGGAAATCTTATGAGTAAGGTTGGGAGTTTTGCTGCAATACTTGCAGCAGTTGCGTTGCTTGTTTTATGCGGGTGTGGTTTGGCCGAAGCGGCAGCACCTTTTCACATTGGCATCATGACTGGCACTGTTTCCCAACAAGAAGACGAGCTGCGCGGAGCCGAGAAGCTAATGGAGATATATGGCGATGAAGCCCACGGAGGCATGATAAAGCACGTTACCTACCCCGATAACTTCATGCAGGAAATGGAGACCACGATCAGCCAGCTCGTCGGGCTTTCTGACGACCCAATGATGAAAGCGATCATTGCCAGCACTGCAGTGCCTGGTACCACAGAGGCTTACAGGAGGATTAAGGAAAAAAGGCCGGACATTATATGCTTGGCCGGTAATTCTCAAGAAGACCCCGGCGTTATAGGATCAATAGCCGATTTGACGGTAAACGCAAATGATATATACAGAGGCTACCTGATTCCCGTTGCTGCTAAGAAAATGGGCGCTAAGAACTTCGTTCACATCTCATTCCCAAGACACATGAGCTATGAGCTGCTGTCCAGAAGGCGTAATATTATGGAAGCGACATGCAACGATATAGGCTTGAAGTTTCATTTTGAGACGGCTCCTGACCCCGTAAGCGACGTGGGAGTGGCCGGTGCCCAGCAGTTCATACTGGAGAAAGTACCTGCATGGCTCGAAAAGTACGGGAAGGACACGGCATTTTTCTGCACCAACGATGCGCATACAGAGCCTTTGATAAGGCAGGTAGTAAATTATGGGGGATATTTCGTGGAGGCCGATTATCCTTCTCCTCTTATGGGATATCCCGGAGCGTTGGGCCTGGACCTGACGGCTGAGAAGGGCGATTTCCCGGCGATGGTTAAAAAGATAGAAGAGGTCATCGTTGAGAAAGGCGCCAGCGGACGACTGGGCACGTGGGTTTACTCCCATGCTTATGTTATTACGGCGAGTTTAGGCGAGTTGGCAAAGAGGGTAGTTGAAGGAAACGCGAAATTAACCATCGAGGATTTCATTGCTGCCAGTAAGGGAATTACTCCAGGCATAAAACTCAATGGGAGCCGCTACATAGACATTGGCACTGGAATTGAAAGAGCTAATTACATCATGGTTTATCAGGATACGTACGTCTTTGGAAAAGGATATCTTGGCATGACCGAACTTAAGGTCCCGCAGAAATATCTTTCAATAAAGTAAAGTAACATACGAAATAAAGTTATTTGGTAAGTGCATTACAATAAAGAGGGGAATATTCCCCTCTTTATTGTTTAGGTTACATAAATACCTGATAGGTTACGTTTGTGGTATAACATGTATCCCAGAAATTCCAGAAGGACGTTTGCTGTAAGTGACACGCCATATTTTACGATTTTGGGATGGTGACTGTTTTGCCCACGTGAAGGGGGATAAAATCGTCGCCGAAATAGTTTTTGAAAGCCACCATTGCATCAAACCCCGTGCAATGTCCTGCCGCTATCCAGTGGGGTTTTAGGGAAGCTAGCTGCGCTACGGTTTTTTCGATGCGTTCGGGGTCGACGTCTTTTAGGTGAAAACCTCCTAATATGCCTTCAATCGGGATACCCGGGAAGATGTCCTTGGCACGGAGGGCGATGTTTACTATGCCGGAATGAGAACAGCCCGTCACGATGACCATGCCCTGTCCTTCCACGTTTACAGCAAGTGCGGTGTCATCGAAAAACATGTCTTTCTTTATATGGCCTTCTTCTATGGTAATCGCTTTAATGCTGGGCTCTTCGAAATCCGTTTTTCTAGGGATTTCGCCTAAAACGGTAACGCCCTCGCGCAACTGGACAGGATCTTTCGATAGCAGTAGCTTGCCCCCCGCTGCCTCGATTTCCAGAGGCCCGTTTCCTTGGGGGACTCCAATGTAGCTGATGACGGGTTTACAAACGAAGTGAGGCCGAAAGAGGGTAGGGTGCGCGATGATGGGCAGGTCTTTTTTCTTCGAAGCTCGAAGCAGATCGACGACTGCCCCGGTGTGATCGTAGTGGCAATGTGTTAAAACCAAAATGTCGATACTTTCGGGGTCAATGTCCAACCTGCTCATGTTATGAAAAAGCGCTTTTGAAGACTGGCCTACGTCCACGAGCACGCACGTTTTATCTTTCTCAGCCTCTATCTCCAAGAAGAACGAAGCGCCGTGTTGGGCAACAAGGTCGGTATTACCCGGAACGGCATCATCCATCAAAACGGTTATCTTGAGCAAGTTCACGCCCTTCATATAATTCACTCCTGTTTATTTCGTTGTCTTCATTTGTGTTATCATGATATCTATTTTAGTCTAAGATGAAGCGTAATGGTCAAAATAAATTCAGACAGAAATAAATGCCTTACGTAGCCTCAAAGCACAGCCTTTCCATAAAAGTTTGGAAGATGTCAAAGTAGTTAATTTGCCTCTTTATTGCTGCCTTTCGCAAGTTCTTTGAGAACTGGATATAATTCCATGGCAAGTTTATCTCTATTGTCATACGTAACGGTGTAAACTCGAACGTCAGGCCTTGTCTTTATGGATTCGATAAAGACGTCTCCTCTTAGGGCGATCGTGGCGATTAATGGGGTATCGTGGTCCAGGAGGTTTAAGATCAATTTCTTAAAGAGGGGCGAGAAACATTCCATCTTTCCTATCTCGTCTATTACGATAAAAGCATATTTGGGGTCGAAGAAGGGAATTTCTTTTAAGAATCGTTCAAAGTTCGCTACGTCTACGCCATATTTGCTTACTCTATAGGGGCTTTTAATGTCGACGTGGGACATGATAAGTTTCGGACCGTGCAGGGCTATCGCTTCAAAACCCGTTCGCCTTCCGCTTTCCCTTATTTCTGCCGTGTAAAAGCCCACGCAGGGCAAATTGATTTGCTTGATAAGCCTAAATATCAGAGTGGTTTTTCCCACCCCGGGGCGACCGGTGATGAGTATGTTCTTCGCGGGCATTGTGGTTATTCTTTTTCCTCCTTAATATTCCGCCTAAAACAAGACAAGCTGTTTTGAAGAAGGAGATGGAGCCTTTTTATGGCGTTTTTGTAAAAGAGTCTCCTTCGGGAGCGGTTTTCCGCCGATCGTTATGAAGTTTCTGGCTCGTTTAAGGGACGCGCCAAGTATCTTTAATCCCTGTTCATCCAGGTAACCTTCGCGCCTGGCTTTTATTATCTTTTTGGCAGTTTTCGGGCCGATGCCCGGCACGAGTATGAGCTTTTCGTAGGGGGCCTTCTTAATGTCAACGGGAAAGAGATGCATGTTCCTCAAAGCCCAGCACATCTTAGGGTCCATGTCCTGCGATAGGTCCTCAGTGCCTTCGAAGATATCTTCCGCTTTGAAGCCGTAAAACCTCATGAGCCAGTCTGCCTGATACAGCCTGTGTTCCCTCAAAAGGGGAGGTTGTTCTATCTGGGGCAAGATGTCGTTTGAGTTGATTGGGATATAGGCTGAGTAGTAAACTCGCTTTACCAGCTTATTCTCGTAAAGTTCGTGGGAAAGCTGAAGGATCGTTTTATCCGTCTCGGGCGTTGCCCCGACTATCAACTGCGTCGAAGCGGAGATGTGTTTTTCCAGCTCCAGTGTGTAGTTTCTAGCAGATCTTAAAGCTCCAAGGATGTCATTTTTCGATTTTTCCGGAGCTAAAAGTCTTAAGCTGCCTTCCGTGGGAAGCTCGATGTTACAGCTTACCCTGTCTGCAAATCTAATGGCTTTTTTTACTAAGTCGAAAGAAGCGCCGGGGATGATTTTTAAATGGATGTATCCTTTAAAACCGTACACCTTCCTAAGGATTTGGACAGTTAAAATCATCAGTTCCATAGTATAATCCGCATTTTTAAAGATGCCTGAGCTTAAAAACAGACCTTCTATGTAGTTTTTTCTGTAGAGTTCGTAAGTTGCGTGTGCCAGTTCTTGAGGTTCAAAAGCCGCTCTTTCTATATCGTTAGAGCGCCTGTTGTAACAATACAGGCAGTCATTGATGCAATAATTCGTAAAAAGTACCTTTAAAAGGGGCATATATCTCCCGCTGGCACAGGGGCTGTAGAAAATAAAGTCCCTCATGTCGTTGTGCAGTGCTTTTCTTTGAATTTCTTCTTTGCCCTTTCCGCACACCCTGTCGTATTTGGCGGCCTGGGCAAGTATCGCCAACTTCCTTTCGATTTTCATGGCCCTTGAAGATCTCCTTTTGCAGCACCTTTTTCTTTTTTATCTTACTCCTTAACCTGTTTTGCGTCTAACTAAAAAGTATTTTGCTTGTCATGACTGTTTAAAATGAGCGTGACAGCTAAGCAGTTCATGGTATTTCACGACAAAGGGACAGTTTATTGGAACGAGCAGATATTTTGACTGCTTTGCTATCGATTATAATTAAACGGGTAAATATCTATCTTTTGAGCATCATTGAAATATAGCATTACAAATTAAATAATTAAACTGTGCTTCCTTGACAATAACGATAAGAATGTGATAGAAAGTAGCACAAAAGGAGGCGAGGTTGAGTGGCCGATACTAGGCTGATAATTGCTTCCAACAGGTTACCCTTTACTGTGGTGGAAGATGAAGGAAAATTGGAGTTAAAGGCGAGTGCAGGAGGATTAGTGACGGGCTTGAGCGCCTATCTTGACTCGCTGCAGCACTCAGCTTTTACGGAGCTGGTCGAGTATGTATGGCTTGGATGGCCCGGTGCTTCCATAAAGGATGAGCATAAGGATCACATAAGAGAAATTGCAGCAAGTAATTTCAATGCCCATCCTGTATTCGTGCGAGAGGAGAGAATGGAGGCCTTTTATCACGGCTTCTGCAACAAAACTATATGGCCCCTGTTTCATTATTTCCCCAGTTACGTCGTCTATGAAAAGGAAAGCTGGAAATCCTACAAGGAGGTCAACGAATATTTTTTAGATGCCATCATGGAAGTGTTGCGTCCAAATGATATTCTGTGGATTCATGACTATCATCTAATGCTGCTTCCAGGCATGATCAGGCGTAAGATGCCGGAGGCTTCCATCGGGTTTTTCCTTCATATTCCCTTTCCATCTTATGAGCTCTTCCGTCTTTTGCCCAAAAAATGGGCATCGGAGATATTGGAGGGACTTTTGGGTGCAGATTTGATAGGCTTCCATACTCACGACTACACTCAATATTTTTTGAGATCGGTGCTGCGCATATTGGGAATTGAAGCCAGCATGGGCCAAATGTTCGTGGGCGATAGGTTGGTTAAGGCCAATACATTTCCCATGGGCATAGATTTCTTCAGATTTCACAATGCCGTGAGCTCCAAAGAAACCCAAGCAGAAAGGAAAAAGCTTGAAGATACTCTTTCGGGCCTGAAAACGATAATTTCGGTCGATAGGCTCGATTATTCAAAGGGGCTCTTAAACCGGCTCGAGGGCTTTGAACTTTTCCTAAAGGAAAACCCGCAATGGCACGAGAAGATGGTCTTGCTGCTCGTCGTCGTTCCTTCCAGGATTGGCGTTGATCGGTATCAGGCAATCAAGACCAAAATTGACGAGATGGTCGGCAGCATTAACGGCAGGTTCGGGACGCTTAATTGGATGCCCATCATATATAAATATGGCCATGTTCCGTTTCATCAACTGGTTGCCCTGTACAGCATGAGCGATGTCGCTTTGATTACGCCCTTGAGAGACGGAATGAACCTAGTATCAAAAGAGTACGTGGCCTCAAGGAAGGATATGCCGGGCGTGTTGATTCTAAGCGAGTTTGCAGGCGCTTCAAAGGAGCTGGGTGAAGCGATTTTGATCAACCCGAACGACAGGGAAGAGATTGCCTCTGCCATCCGGGAAGCGCTTGAAATGCCCTTAAAGGAGCAAAAAAAACGGATTGGCGTCATGCAAAATAGGCTAAAAAATTACGACGTAGTCAAGTGGGCAACCAGTTTTATAGACGAATTAGAGGGCATTAAAAGTGAGCAAAAAAGGTTTCAAACCAGGATGCTTAATGCAAACGCAAAAAAAGAATTATTAGACACCTTCGAAAGGGCTAAACGGCGCATATTATTGCTCGATTACGATGGGACCTTGGTGCCTTTTGTAGGGGATCCCGCGAAGGCAGCTCCTCCAGCCGAGCTTTTGAAGCTTTTGCAAGAATTGTCTGAAATTGATGGGGTGGACATTGTGATTATAAGCGGCAGGGAAAGGGCTGTCCTTCAGTCGTGGTTAGAAGATCTTGACGCCGGTTTCGTGGCTGAGCATGGCGTTTGGATTAAAGAAAAGGGAAAGGATTGGGAGTTGCTCAGGCCTGTAAGCGCTGATTGGAAAAGAGAGTTACTTCCTCTGTTAATACAATATGCTGATAAAGTTCCTGGTTCTTTCGTCGAAGAGAAGGAATATTCTCTAAGCTGGCATTATCGTAAGGCCGACCCCGAACACGCCGCAGATGTAGCAAGGGAGTTGACGGATATTTTGTTGCGATTTACTGCTAATACGAATGTTCAGGTAATGCAAGGCAGTAAAGTGATAGAAATTAGAAATGCTGGAATTGATAAGGGAAAAGCTGCTCTTTATTTCCTTTCGAAGGCGGATTACGATTTCGTCCTGGCCATAGGAGATGACAGAACAGACGAGGACTTTTTCCGAAGTTTGCCGCCTTCAGCTTGGACGATAAGAGTGGGAATGGTGCCTTCTAGTGCAAGATCTAATGTGATGAGTTATAAAGATGTTAGGAAGTTATTAAAGGAAATAAATAACTGCGCGAGGAGTGAAGGGTAATGGAGAAAGCATTTCGCTTTTTTTCCGAGGCTCATTGCGTCATGTTGCTTGGCATAAAATCAAGGAATCCAATTCAGCTTCTTGAAGGTATTAAAAAGGTGCCCTCATCTTCGATATATTATCATACTCACAGATTTCTCCAACAGCATTATCGAGTTTCTCCCGAGCCTCCTAACGATTTTGCTTACTGGATAACCAATATTCTGGGGCTAAGAGAGCTGGGAGAAAGCATTTCAAGCGTGGATATCATTAATGTAGACTCCCTGGAAGATCTCAGAAAGGAATATGTTACAAGACTTGAAAATCATATATTAAGCGGGGAATACATTAGCGACTGCATTGAGGGACATGAATTTCACTTTTTTGACTGCAAGACTTTTGTGTATCCCACGCCGTTCATCGCAAAAGACGTGGGCGAGCTAAAGGAAGCTCTGGAGAAGGTGCATATTAATTCACTTTGCTTTCATATTTTTGAGCCTAAATTGCGCTACCAAAGAAAAGAGAACGATTTTTCTGCCTGGCTGAGGAATATCGGAGAGGGAAAATTGGCTGATCGAATATCGAGGTTGGATCCTTACGCCTTTACTCTCGAGGGCTTGAGGCAGAAAATCATCAGAATATTGGGGAGAGATGATTAAAATGAAGGCAAACATTAAAGATTATTCTTCAATAGTGGGACAAACTGTTATCGATGAGCTATTCTTACTTGCCGATAAACTCAAAGGCAAGGTCATTCAAAATGTAAATTCCACTGCGGTAGGCGGAGGAGTAGCAGAAATTTTGTCCCGGATGATAAATCTTTTAAAGCAACTTGGAGTGGATGCTCGTTGGGACGTAATTAAGGGTGATGAGAAATTTTTTAACATTACGAAAAAAATGCACAACGCCTTGCACGGCGTTGACGTAGAGGTATCGCTCGAAGATCTCATGTACTTTCAGGAAATTAACCGGCAAAACGCAAAAGAAATGGATCTTTGCGGTGATATCTTGTTCATCCACGACCCTCAGCCAATCGCCCTGGTTGAGCAGAAGGAGACCCTGGGCAAAAAGTGGGTGTGGAGATGTCACATTGATTTTACTACTCCCAAAGAAGAAGTTATGGCTTTTCTAAAGTTATATATCGAAAAATATGATAGCGCAGTGTTTTCGGCGCCGGCCTTTGCGAGGAAGTTGAGCATACCTCAAGTTTTGATCTCTCCCTCCATAGATCCCTTAAGCGATAAAAATAGGGAATTGCCTCAGGAAGTAATAAATTCCGTGTTGGATCGCTTCGGTATCGACAGGACTCGCCCCATCGTGACGCAAATTTCTCGTTTCGATTATTTGAAGGATCCCATAGGCGTAATCGAGGTCTATAAAAGGGTCAAAAAGCACATCGATTGCCAGCTTGTACTTGCAGGCGGAGGTGCCACCGATGACCCGGAAGGAGCCAAAGTCTTGGAAGACGTTAAGAATGCCGCTGCAGATGATCCTGACATTCATGTGCTGCTCCTTCCACCTGCCAGCGATATCGAGATCAATGCGCTTCAAAGGGCTTCAAGCGTGATTTTGCAAAAGTCGCTCAAAGAGGGATTTGGCCTTACAGTTGCGGAAGGCCTGTGGAAGGCAAAACCGGTGATCGCCTCGGCGGTTGGCGGAATTCCCCTTCAAATCGCACATAAATATTCCGGGATCCTCACCTATTCTATTGACGGAACGGTACATTATCTAAAGCAACTTTTATATGAACCCGACTATGCCCAAAGATTAGCCTTGAATGGCAAAGAACACATTAAAAACAACTTTCTCATAACAAGGCATATTCGCGACTATTTGCTCCTTTTTTTGTCGTTATATCACGAAGACGATATCGTCAGTTTGAATGAAATGGGTCTTTAATGTTTGAGCTTTAAAGAAGCGCGTAACGAGGGGGTTCACGCTAGGTTTTGATCGATAGTTTGGAGCGTTTTCGTGATGTCGTCGTGTATTACGCCGTCAGCTAAGTCGTCAAAGGGAGTGGGGGATTTGTTTACTATGAAAAGTTTGGCGCCCCTTCGTTTGGCCATGACGGGGTATTGATTGGCAGGTGAGACTTCCAGGGATGATCCCAATACTAGGAAACAGCCGCATGACATAGAGAGCTCATGAGCTTTTGCCAAGGCCTCCTGGGGAAGGAGTTCTCCGAACAACACGACATTTGGTCTAAGGGCACCGTTGCACTCGGGGCATTCGATTTGATCTAAAAGCATGACGCTGTCGAATGTCCTTCCGCAGAGCGAGCAAAGGGCCTCGCGAAGGTTTCCATGAAGCTCGTACACTTTCGTTGATCCTGCTTGTTGGTGCAAGCGATCTACATTTTGGGTTATGATGCCCAAGAGCAATCCCCTCCGTTCCCATTTGGCAAGAATTTCATGTCCCATGTTTGGTTTGACCTCAAGCAGCGCCCGGATTCTGTAGCGGTAAAATTCATAAAATTCCTCAGGATTGTTTCTCATCGCTTCTATCGAAGCCAATTGCCTTGGATCGCGGTTTTTCCATAGCCCTTGGTCACCGCGAAAGTCGGGCAACCCCGAAGCCGTGCTCATCCCTGCGCCGGTTAAGACTACCACCTCTTTTTTTCTGAGGTGATCCGTAATGCGTTCCAATACATCCATTTATACTTCACCCTTGAAGAAAATATTTGTGGCCAATTTGCGAAAATATAGCTAAAAACCAGACATGCTTTTGCTTAGTTGTCATTCCAGTTTAGTTTATTGCGATAATCACTATAGCTTGTAAAAAAGGGTTAGGCAAGCTAAATGTACTACATTTTGAGTAGTGAAGAGTGGGCTGCGGGTACGTAAGCTGACCGAAATTACTGTCATGTGAAAATAAGCAAAAAAGAAGAAGTTCCGTAGAAGCAAGTAAGCCTTGTAAAGAGGGTAGCATAGCAAGGTCTTGCGAGCCTCAAAAATACTTCGGACGGATTTTGAAACTAGCGTCTGCCTGAGACGGAGGTATTGACACGATAGAGTATGTAATGCAAAATTAAAATGAATATTCTAATAAGAAGAGAATAGATGAGAAAGATAGCTATTTGCTGTGTTATGTTGTTAACCAAAGAATAGCCCAAAAGCAGTGTATATTTTTTAGCAACCTAACTATTCTCTAAATAAGAATTATGACCTATTGCCAGATGATAGAGCAGTGAATGAATAATTGGGCAGTCCGTTAGGAAGGAGTTAAAGATTGGTGACTTGGCATATAGGTGCAAGGTCTTGAAACATTCCAGTTGATGCAGAAAGGTACTATAAAGTATAGGGTAGGGTTGGATGAGTTGAAAGTGATTGCTAATTCCGGGGGATCTCCTCCAGCAAAGAAAGCGATAAAGCGAGCTGAAAATAACATACCAAGGTTAACCGAAAATGTGAAACAGAGGATTCAACAACCCAATAAGAAAGGGCCGACATTAGAGCAGTGTTGTCGTCGATTAGTAGCTTTAGGGAAAAAACAGGGTGGCTATATAACTTTTCAAGCTATAAGCGATTTGTTCCACACTATTGAATGCGAGGTATCCATCGAAGCAATTGATAGGATTTATGAATGCTTAAAGGCTGAAGGTATCGAGCTTGTTGATCAATTGCCCTATGGCTGTATTACAGATAAGACTTCGTGGAATTCCCTAGATATTTTTTATGATGATTTGAATAAGCATAAACTAAAGCCTAAAAGAAGAAGCAAAAGGCGTGGACGTTTTTCGACATTGGATCAAGAGCCCTTGAAATCGACGGCGAACATCGAAGATGTTCAAGGTAGGGATATACAAATCCAGGATGATAGATCGTATCTTTTAGCAGATTCTAGCGTGCAGATATTACTGCAATATATTGGTCAAATAAAGCAATTGACAGCTAATGAGGAACGGCGACTAGCCAAATTAGCCAAAGAGGGAGATCGAGAAGCAGCCATACACCTCATTGAAGCCAATCTTAAACATGTTTTTAATAAAGCCACTAATTATGTTGGCATGGGTTTGGATTTCCTTGATCTTTTCCAAGAAGGGTGTATCGGTTTAATTAAAGCACTGGAAAAATTTGATTGGCGACAAGGAGTCAGGCTTAGTAGTTATTCTTCCTGGTTGATTTTTCAGACTATTAATCGGGCTATTGATGATTATGGTAGAGCTATTCGTTTGCCCTCGTACCTGACGGAGAGCATCAAGAAGCTACAAAAAATGACAGACGATTTCTATAAGGTCCACGGACGTGAACCAGTGGCAAAAGAAATATCCGATGTCATGGGTTTATCAGAACGCAAGGTGCGTGAATTACAGATAATTGCTCAACCTATTGTGTCATGGGAAGCGACATTGGCCGAATGGGAAAAGACTGGTGCTTATCCAAAGTGGTTTTTGGAAGATCATTCACTATCACTGGAGGAGCAAAATATAGATAGAGATTTGTTACACGATGCTGTATCTGAATTTATGGCCAAGTTGAAACCAAATGAACAACGAATACTGCGGTTGCGTTTTGGTTTTGACGGTTGTGAGCCACAAACCTTAGAGGAGATTGGACGTCTCTTTGGCGTAACTCGTGAGCGTGTGCGTCAAATCGAAGTAAAGGCACTTAAGAAGCTTAAGCATTATATGATTTCCAATAAGGAATTGCGTGATTTTCTGGGATATTAATCACGAAGGGAAGTATGATTTTGCATGTATGGGATTCAATGGGATAGCGATACAGGCGGTATTTTATTGGTCGATGGATATGATACAGGCGTGAGGAGCGATGTTCGCCCCGTATTTTATGAAGAACTTGATTTACTGGGCTTTGAACGCTATTGGAGTTATCCAAAAGTTGAAGAACCTCTTCTCTGGGCTATCGGTAGTCGTAGATATTACTATCATGGCGAATTAGTGGCAAAGGCTGAAGGTGGTGGATTGTTTTCCAAGCCTGAACTTAAAATCCATCGCTCAGGACTTATCCTCGAACCTGTCAAGGTTGAGGCTATGGTGAATAAAAATGGGGCACTCCTCCAAGGACTTGTCCAAAAGTCGCTCAAGTTCATTTATCATACGTATGCACGCCAACAGCATAAAGTAGATATAGTAGCTGTAGCTTTTTCAGGCGGTAAAGACTCCATCGTTACTTTAGACCTCGTTCAGCGAGTTTTGGAACCAAATCAGTTCGTCGTCGTTTTTGGCGATACCGGCATGGAAATTAGCGATACATATTATGCAGTGGAGGCAGCCAAAAGACGGTGGCCACACTTGTCTTTTTACACTGCCAAAAGTGCTAAAGATACCCTGACAAGCTGGCGTGAAATGGGACCTCCAAGCCGCATACATCGCTGGTGTTGTTCCGTCCACAAATCGGTGCCTACGTTATTACTACTGCGTAAGCTTTTAAACAAACCATCAGCTAAAGCAATGATCATTGATGGGGTGCGGAATGAAGAAAGCAGCGGCAGAGCGACTTATCCTTCTCTGACTTTGGGGGGCAAACACAAGACGCAAATAAATGCTAGTCCCATTATTACATGGAATGCAGGTGAAGTCTTTTTGTACCTCTTTGGTCGGCGATTGCTTTTGAACAAGGCCTATCGTTATGGTGCCACTCGTGTTGGTTGTGCTGTTTGCCCCATGGCTTCAGTATGGTGGGATATTATTAGTGGGTCTGTTTATTGGCAAGATATGAGATCTTTTATTGAAGAGCTATGTTCATACGCCATTAGTTCAGGTATCCATCATGATGAGGAAACCAAAAAATATATAGAGAAAGGGAGTTGGAAAGGTCGAGCTGGTGGCCGATATGTTTCTGGCGGTGGAAATCGTGTGATTGAGCAGACAAGCGGAGATAAGGTTATTTTTTCACTGCGCTACCCCGCTGAAGATTGGCAAGAATGGGCCAAAACTCTTGGTCATGTAGTGAGAACCGGCATAGGTCAAGGATACATAGAGAGAGGCGGCAACACATATCCTTATTTCGTACAAAAAAACGATCACAGCGTTACTGTAGAAGTTGGTGGTTTGGCGAACGCAGATCGATGTACTCTTAAGGCATTTCGTGCTGTAGCACTTAAAAGTGCCTATTGCTGCCACTGTCAAGCCTGCGAAGCTGAATGTCCTGTTGGAACTTTGATTACCTGTGAACAGGTTCATATTGGCGATGAATGTCAGGCTTGTGGTCGATGTCTTGACTTGCATGGCGAGCCGTGCCTAACCGCTAAATCTATATCAACAAGTGGGGGAGGTTTAAGTATGAATGACAATCACAAAATGGTTTTACACACGTATGAACACTTTGGCATGGAAAAAGAATGGCTAGCTGCTTTTTTTGCTTCACCCTTTAATTGGATTAACAGCAATACTTTGGGCAACCGACAGCTTGATGCAATGCTTCTATGGCTTAAACATGCGGAATTAATATTGGGCGGGAATACTAAAAACACTTTTGTTATAACAAATTTAGGGGAAAAACTAGCTCGATTAGGAGTTGACAATTTGGTTACTTGGGCAGTCATCTGGACGAACTTGGCACGAAATTCAAGCGCTGTGAAGTGGTATCTTACAGCTATTCCCTGGGGTGTTACAATGACTAAAGCCGAATTAGTGCGCAAAATGGGTGAAACATATTCTCAAAGCGAAACTACTAGGCGAAATGCAATGACAGCGCTTTTTGGTTTGCTTCTAAAAACCCCATTAGGTAATGAGTTGGGGCTTGGTATAGGAATAAATCAAGGCAAACGCATCAGTAGTGTACTATATAAAAAGGGTTGGTTAGCACCAGATCCATTAGCTGTGCTTTATAGCCTCTATCGTTATGCGGAAAAGACATCACGATATGAGTTCACTGTGCATGAATTGTATGAGGGTACTGACGAGGGTCCGTATACATTGTTTGGCGTTCCGCGGGATGCGCTAATAGGGATTGTGAAGGGTTTATCAGCTCGTGATGATAGTTTAATTCGCGTTGATATTGTACGTGATTTAGACAATATTTTTTTGAATCATCACAATAAGTCAATTGAGGTGCTTGATTGTGTCTAATTGGTATTATGAAAAAGGTTGGACTCGCCATAGGATATTTGGATTACGAAAGGAATGGCTGAAATTTTACCTTTTTGATAATGAAGGTTGGCGACAAAACTCGACCCTGGGCAATAGGCAGGTTGATTCCTTTGCCACATGGCTAAAAACGGCAGGCATAGAGGATAAAAAGGGTAACTTAACTGCATTGGGAATGGAATTTATTAGACGTGGAGTAGATGATTTATCTCTTTGGGAATTACTTTGGGTCAACGTTGTCTTTTCTTTTCCAACGGCACGTTGGTATGCACATCTGGGACTAGGTACATGGTCCACCACTGAGTTAAAAGCGATGCTCGAACAATCGGTTCCCCGCTTGGCCGAACGAACGGTGATCAATGCCATAATGGAACTTGCTGGGTTGCTTGAACGAACCCCAGTGGGAAGGGAACTTGGTCAAGGATATGTTAGCGGCGACAAACCACGTCGCATCTCGCGCATAGGCAGAGAACCTAACGATTCTGCTATAATCCACTCATTTGGTAAATTATATCTTCAGCAAGACAGAACAAGACTTCTATGGTCTGATGATGTTACTTGGCCCTGGGTGGTTTTCGGTTGCAATCGGAACTGTGTTTTGGGACGTTTGACTAATATGGATCATGATCATTTTAAGATTGACGATAAGGGGATAACAATTTGCCTATCCGAAAAGGAGGAATGGCAGTGTGGCGATATAGCGATTTCTTGGCTGTAAGGGAAGACTTTATCCCGGTATTTTCGGAAGAAGTAGATAAAAACCGCCGGGAGGATTGGAAGTTTTTCATCCCTCATGATCAGATGAAAACATTATTGGACAAACTAATGACTGCCTTAGAACGAGCGCATGGCGGAGATAAGCGCTCTATATGGCTTACTGGAGCCTACGGTACGGGCAAAACTTATGCTTCCTTTGTGATTAAGCACTTACTAGAGGATGACCTTGAGGTTATTGAGGAGTATTTTAAAAAACATCAAATTCTAACACCTTTATGGCAACGCTTCAAGGCGCTGCGTCAAAAGGAGCCTTACTTGGTAATTTACCGTTCGGCGTCCGGGCATATTACCTCAAGCCGTGGTTTAATGATAGAAATACAACAGGCGATTAAAGAGCAGTTACGAGGCCACGGCTATACTAACGCATTCAGCGAAAGCCTTATGGATCAACTTGTAAGTAAATTAAGCGATCCAAGCGGCATATTTAATTGGAATGCAGCTTTTACAAAATATCGCGGTCGCTTTCGGACTGTTGCAGCTGCCGCCGATGTCATTGAGCGCCTCCGCGCTGGCGATGTGAAACTTGGTGAACAAGTAGCTGCCGTATTGGAAGAAGAGGGGCTGACTTTAGCTGATTCTCCTACTGCTGTTAAAGCCTGGATCAAAGAGGTTATAGAAGTCAACGACTTGCAAGGTATAGTATTTATCTGGGATGAATTTACCGAATTCTTCACGAATAACGTGCCTGTTACGCCGTTGCAAGAACTTGCTCATGCTACAGCTGACATGCCTTTTTACCTCTTCCTTATAACCCACCGTTCCTTAAATCAGTTTACGCGCATCGATGAAGACACGCGGAAAAAATTGCTCGATCGGTTTCATAATTGTAAGTTAGAGATGGTCCCTATCACTGCATATAAGCTTATCTCTAATGTAATTGAGGTTAAACCTGACTACAAGAGCGAGTGGGGGGATAAGCTGGATTCCCTCTGGAGTCAAGTAGAAAAAGCAATACTTCAAATTCACGTTTTGGGAGAACAAGTCAATAAAGAAGAGATTAAACGAATGGCTCCCATACACCCATATACTGCCTATCTCTTGGCCACAATTTCATCGCTTTACAGCTCAAGCCAACGTACTTTGTTTCAATTTTTAAAGACAGATCCTCCCGGGTCATTTCAGTGGTTTATTGCTAATTATCCGCAGAATTCTTGGTATTGGTTAACTCCTGATTATTTATGGCAGTACTTTTTCGAGGACGTTAAGGGCGTTGAGATCGATAACATCGAAGCTATAAACAATCTTCTTAGCTATTACAATTCCAAAAAACATGACATGAACGAGGAAGAACTAAAGGTATTCCGTGTAATGCTATTATTACTTGCACTATGGACACAGACGCAAGGTGTCCATAGCCTGCTTAAGCCGAAACTGTCTAACATAAAAAACATGTTTCTTGGGACCGAACTTTATCAAAAGATCAGGGAAGTAGCTGACGCGCTTTGTTCCAAGAATATTATGTATGCCATATCAATAGGCAATGATATGGAGTACATGATACCTACTTCTACCATAGATCAAAACAAATTAAATGAATGTCGTAGATGGGTCGAAAATGCTTTTACTTTCGAGAAGGTGGCTAAGGAAAAGGACTCTGATGTTGGTTTTGCGTCTAAAATCATGGGGTTACTATCCTTATCAGGTGCAGCCAGACTTCGCCATCCAATTCAAATAGTGTCGGCTAAGGAATTCAAGTCACGGCCCGAGCGCGTTTTTCAGGGAGCAGGTAGGACTTACGAAATAGGTGTAATTCTGGTGGTTGCTCAAGAGGAAGAAGATTTGGCTAGTTCAGAAGTCGTGGCTGCGGAGGTTAGCAAGGTTTATACAAATTATTGCATACTGATCAGCCAAGTAGCCTTTAGTGCAAGAGATTGGAAAGAATGGCTTGATTTTCAGGCTTATTCTAAATATTACCAAGAAATGAAAGACAATAAAATGCAAAGGTATTATGATGCTAAGGCTAAAGACATCATAGACAGTTGGCTTAATATGGTCCGCATAGGTAGGATTCGTGCCTTTTTCAGGGGGCAACAGGAAGAACTAGATGGGTGTCAGGCTGTCGCTGGATATCTAGAGGATGTTGTAAATTTGGTTTTTCGCTATGGTCCCGAACGGCTGAGCAAGGTTGCTACCCTGTATACCCAATCGTGGGGAAAGGCTGGTGCTGAGATTGGCCTGGGAGTGGCGCAAAATATTCAGCAACCATACAAAAGCGTGGTAAACGAACTCCAAGCACTGGGTTTTTGGGAAGGTAAAATTTCAAGGCATCTGGACCATCCTTTGAGCAAGATGCAAAGTGTTGTGGATGAGTTTTTTAACACTAATGTGCATGTCAATTTAAAACAATTATGGGAGGCTTTACAGCAGCCTCCATACGGCCTCATGCCTTCGCCTATCGGCATCTTGATTTTTGCCTTCCTTTTGCGTAAATATGCCAATGGTTATTATTATTCCGACGGCAACAATTCCTTCCCGCTAAATCCCAATAAGCTTGCAGAGCTTATTGAACAGGTTATGAAGTGTTTCAGGTTTTCTGAAAACTACACGATTAGAAAAATGTCTATCGAAGGTGAGCGTTTTTGCCATATTGCACGCGACGTTTTCCGCCTAACCCAAGAACAGGCAGCCTACCCAGAAGAGGCGCGAAAAAACATTCGAAGGATAGTTTCAGAATCGGGTTACCCATTGTGGACGCTTATGTACTATGTCCAAGGAACCTACTCTATTAGTTCGGTTAGTCATGTAATGGAAGCTGTGAGGGAGCTTAATGAAATTTTAACCTTTACTAAGGATGAGTTGGAAGATCGGGAAATTAAAGCAGTAGTTGATGTTGTAAGCCCAGTGCGTTATGACCTGTCTGAAATAATTAACAGGGATAGGATGCAGGAGGGCTTGAGGAGGTTTTTAGAGATTCATAATCCCCAACTGATCTCGCTCATGGGAAAACTGCACCTAGAAGTTTCTCATGTTATGAATAGGCTAAGAGTCCTGCTCAATGAGGATGCATTCTTGTGGACCGAAGAAAGTGTTAAAGAAAAGTTGCCTGAGGTGACCACTGAGCTTGATCTTGTGGATGCATTAAACTGTCTTTTAGGAGTGAAGAGACAGGATCTAAATGAACTTCGTAACTATTTCCGCAATAGCTGGTTCAAGGGCAAACTGCCACTCATTTGGCATAAAGAAGGCCAACCTGATGAGATAGCTACCCTCATAGAATATCTTTACGAACTGCTTTATCGCCCAAGTCAGGGCATAAAGGTTAACAGATCGGAAGATATACGTCGCTATAGCAGTCAATTGGCGTCAGTTTTAAATAAAGGCCCTTTTGTGGCAAGGGTTTTAGTTCAGAAATATACGGGTCATACTTTAAGCGATGCCGAATCTGAGGCGCTGTACAATGAACTGTCCGATCTTTCTCAAGCAAGTGAAGATGAGGCTAGATCAGCTATAGTGCTGGCCTTAAATAATCAAGTCCGGCAAAAGAAGATAGCGCAGCTTCGGCAACGTTGGCAAGAGCTTACAGACTCGGAATCTCCCGAGAGATGGAGTGAGGAAAGGGGCGTCCCTATTCAATGGATGCTGGAAGGCAAAGATCATCATGCATTCTTTGAGTACTACGATAACATTCATAAACTGGCTGAAACGGATATAGATAAATTGATAGAACATCTTTCTAATCACGCTGCCGAGTTTGTCAATCTTCAAGATCAACAATATGTTTCCGATAGGTTTATACGGGTGATCGCTGGTGATTATGCCGAGCTCGTGCTAGAGGCAAATATGGTTGATCAACTGCAGGCCTATATTCGTAGAAGGTTAGACGGGAACATATATCGATGGCCCATGCGGTTGAATGAAATTCAACAATTGGTTCGTCAATGGATAAATGAAAACTACCGCTCTATAGCCTATCCTAAAGTGTTAAACGTCATCGAATCCATACCGCCAGAGGAGGTGAAGCAGCTCATCAAACAATTAGCTGCCTATGATGCTCTTGTTGGAACCAAGTTGTTAGCTGCTATCGCTAAAGTCGAAAAGGAACCACGAAAGATAAAGAGGAGATTCCTCCGATGAAATGTTTTAGGAATATTGATGAATTAATATCTAATGTTAGGGAAGAAAAGAGTAAGGGCTGCAGATTTGCTACTCGCTTCATTCTAGTGCAGGGATCCCGGACTTGGGATGAACTTGTTACAAAACTTGCCTATGAGGTGGATAGAGTAATTCGTCTGTCCGAGTTTTGCAGTGGTCGTGACGTGTTCCCTGATATGACTAAGCTGCAGTATTACCTTAAGGAGGAAATATCTAACTGTAAAGACGTTTTGCTGATCCCAATGGCAGAATGTATCAGGCTTGATCCTGAAAGTGCCATAATTGTCCGTTCTTTAGCCGAATGGCCTGCAGAAAAAATACGACGACTTTATATACCGCTGTTATCAATAAATGAGTCTTTCTTTGCTGAAATGGATAATGTCTCACGTTACAAAAAAGATCTCCTTCCCGACATCTTGTCGATTGAAGGAGAAGGTGATTGTGAGATTGTAGTGGCACCCTTTTGTATCGAGTCTGAGGATCTTCTGATTGTCAATGGAATAAAAGAATACCTTTCCAGGTGGGAAAGTGGCAACGTTCATAAAATATGGTTGCAAACTGATATGGCAGCATGGTTGCCAAAGCGACGATTAGGTGGTAAGTGTAAGGTATACATATATCCTTCTTGCTTTGATTATGTCTGTAGAAGTGCCAACTGGGAGGAAATCAGGGAAGAGTGGGGATCTTCAGAGGACTGGGAAAGGCTGGCTACTCAAATGGGAGAAGGTGAAAGTCTGGATTGTGTAGCCAGTCGAATATTAAATGTTGCAGATTATAATTCTCAACAGCTGTTTGCAATGTGGAAAAACTTGGATGAAAGCAAACGTTGCTTATATGGCTATGGAGCAAGGCAAAAAGCAACCCCGAATCTTATCTGTATCATGTTATCGAGAAAAGCAACAGCGTGAGCGACTTTATTGATAATGTTATAATGACAATATTTTCACTCCCTAAAGTCGCTGTCCTTTAGCATGGAGCGTAAAGAGCTTTTAAAACTCCTTAGCGTCACTGTCATGCCACCTGAATTTTGGAAACGATATGATGAGCTATCAGGTCCTTTAGAGCGGATTGCGGTGTTGACGGATCTTTCAGTGACTGAGCGAGAAAAACTTGTGTCCTCTGTTGGTGAACTTCTATCGAGTCATTCCACTGACCTTTGGTGGGATTATCTTGAAGTAGCCTTCCCAAGGTTAACGTGGTATTTGGGGTTTCCTTCCACTGACGATGAGTTTGCTGATACCTACTTTTTCGCTTATAACCGTTGTAGATTGAGCGATACGGTAGATAGCACCATAAATGACTTAATCGATAAATGGGCCAGTGACCAATTGCTTTGGAATTACCAAGGAAGAAGCGATCTTGTAGCTAGGCAACGTTCCAACGGTTCAAAGATACTTTGGGTTGATGCTATGGGGGCAGAATGGCTTGGATTATTGATTAAGTTGCTGACAATGGATGGAGAGGTTGAATGCGAAGTGATGTTGGCTAGAGCTAACTTACCTACCATAACTGATGCTAATAAAGAATGGGAGGAAGACGAGGAAGTCATTCGCGATCTAGACGACATAGCCCATCATTACGCCTACACGTTTCCTCAATCCTTCCTTAAGGAAATGGAGCTGATTGACAAATTAGCCATTAGAGTCCAGGAATTGCTATCTCAATTTTCTGTTGTGGTTGTCACTTCTGACCATGGTCTTAGTAGATTTGCAGCCATAAGCAAAGAAAGAGTGGATCCTCCTCAAGGGACTACAGTTGATTCAAGAGGTCGTTTCGCAGCATTACAGGATGATGTCCTCAGTGAAAATTATGACGTTAATACATTATGGGTTTTAGTAAACAACGTCATTTGCTTGCCTACCCATTGCAGGTTTAAGGGTTGTATGGCTTCCCCTGGTGAGGTCCACGGCGGTGCTGCACCTGAGGAGTGTCTATCGCCGGTGATTGTTGTAAGAAAAGCATGTGTTGAGGTTCCGCTGAAATTTGAGCTAATTGAGGGAACTGTCAAGCTGAATCCCAGGGGTGAAGGCATTCTTGCCGTGAGATGCAATCGAACCATAGGTAATCTTGAGCTACATGTAACCGGTAGTAGTTTAAAAGGACAAGAAGCAGAGGCCTTAACTTGGGAATTCAAATTAAAGGACTGGAAAGCAGGCAAATATGCTGGAAGGCTGTATAGTGCTAATCGTTATGTAGGAAAAATTACCTTCGAAGCAGTAAAAGGCTTTATCCAGGATGATTTGGGATTGTGAGGTGATTTTTCAAAATGAATGCTAACGATATGTTACAGGACAAAATAAGAACTTTTTTCCAAGAAATGGTTGTCTATAAGGACCCAATCCAGAATAAATTTTTTTCATCCTTGAGCATCCCTTCCTATTTGCGTGACTGGATTGCTATGCGCTTCTCCGATGACGATGGGAAACTGAATTTGGATGAAGTCAGAGATTACATAAAAAACAATATCCCCACTAAGAATGATTGGGAATTGTTAAAAAGTAAGATGATCAACGATGGGCAACGTGTCAAATTTTTGGCCAAGATACGAGTCGAGATAGATGTCCGTACTGGTCACGGTGTTTTTAAACTGCCGGATTTGGGCTTCCCTAATCGTAAATATGAGGCCATTGTTAAGGATCATGTGCTTTATCAAAATCGCGAGGAACTCCTGAATGATAGCGAAACTTGGGGAGTCATTGAATGCGAGTGGAGTCCCTTTGGAGTGACTGGAAAAGAAGGCGATGGAGCTATCTATATGATCAGCTTCAAGCCCTTTAAGCCTTATAAAGTAGATGTTAACTATTACCAGGAAGTACGTAAAGAATTTACGTTGAGCGAGTGGATAGATATGTTGCTTTTGGCAGTAGATTATAACCCTGTAGGGTTTTTAGATACTCGCCAAAAGCTTGCCCTCCTCAGCAGGCTTCTTCCATTTGTAGAAAACCGCATTAACTTAATCGAATTAGCGCCCAAAGGTACGGGTAAATCTTACATGATGTCTCAACTATCGAAATATGGTTGGCTGGTCAGCGGAGGAAGTATTACTCGAGCACGTTTGTTTTACGATATCTCACGTAGCACTCCAGGCTTACTGAGCCGTTATGACTATGTAGCTTTTGACGAGGTGCAAACCATCAGCTTTCCCGATGTGGACGAAATAAGGGGTGCATTAAAGGGATATATGGAATCGGGGGAGTATCGTGTAGGTGATTATCGGGGTACCGGAAAAGCAGGATTGGTATTGATGGGCAATATATCAGACGAAAAGATGCGAGAAGACACGAATGTGTTTACCGAATTACCTTATGCTTTTCAAGAATCAGCACTCATTGATCGCTTCCATGGTTTTATAAAAGGTTGGGACATACCAAGGATGCGAGAAAACATGAAAGCTCATGGATGGGCTCTTAACGTGGAGTATTTCTCTGAAGTTATGCATTCATTGAGAAATGAGATTATTTATCCGGCTATTGTAGAGAACCTCCTGATGATTCCAAAGTCAAGCGATACACGCGATGTGACCGCCATAAGACGCATTTGCTCTGGTTTCATGAGATTATTTTTTCCTCATGCTAAGAGCGTTGAAGATGTTAACATCGATGAATTTAGGACTTATTGTTTGGATCTTGCCTTAAAAATGCGTGGTATTATCAGACACCAACTTCACCTCATGGATAGTGAATACAGCGATGCTTTACCCGATATTCAAGTAAGATAGAAAATCGAGTAAACGCTGCCGTCCCAAATATCGTAATCTTTCCAATATAATTGCACGTGCATATGAAAGCAATGATTATTTAAACTTGCACGTTTTTACTGATCATTTTTATTCCCGCTATATTCGACGGGATCACACTTGCCTGCGCAAATCAGATTAGATTGTCGAGGTATTTCTCGATTGAATCCTTGTAACAGAAGGTTTATCCCAGGGTTTTCTCAAAGTATTTGTAAAAATAAACAGGAGGGTTGATGATCTTGTCACTTAAAATGACCTTTTACGATGGGACGAATTGCATTGGCGGCAATAAGATACTGCTGGAAGACAGTGGAGTGGGCCTTTTCATGGATTTTGGCACCAACTTTAAGGCCGAAGGAATGTACTTTGACGAATTCCTCCAGCCCCGAAGCACCTTTGGATTCATGGATCTACTGGTCTTTGGCATGCTGCCTCCGCTTATGGGCATTTATCGTTCCGACCTGGAATATCCCGGCGTGTGGGAAAGATTCTCCGGCCATCCACTATTCAAGGAGATAGAAGCACAGGGGGTTCTCCTTTCCCATGCCCATTTTGATCACTGCGGGTATCTTTCCTATCTCAGGGAGGACATTCCGATATTTACTAGCATCACTAGTGCAGTCGTTTGCAAGGCCTTGCAGGATACAGGTGGGGGAGCCAGATTACAGGAAATATGTTATACAGCTCCGCGGGAATTAAAGGATGACTTGCTGAAAACCACCCACTACAAGAAAGTACCGTACTGTCAGCGTCCCTATCATGTCTTCGGTATGGATATCATACCCCCCGCTGCGCATAAATTTTGGGAACGTTGCAGTACTTCTCGGGAGTTGGACTGCCGGCAGTTAGAGGGATGCGGGGACGTTGCTGAGATAGCAAACCTTGAGGTGCGCTTCTGGCCCGTCGATCACTCCATACCTGGCGCAGGGGCTTTTGCTGTGAAAACTTCGGCGGGTTGGGTGGTATATACTGGAGATATCAGGCTCCATGGTAAACGAGGGTGTCTGAGCGAGCGCTTTATTAATGAAGCTGCCAAGCTCAAACCCAGGGCGCTCATCTGCGAGGGAACGCACCCCATGGTTGAGAGACCAGTAACGGAGGAACAAGTGGCCGCCAACTGTTTTCAGGTTGTAAAGGAGACCAACGGCCTGGTGGTGGCTGACTTCGGCCCCAGGAATGTCGAGCGGCTGCTGTCGTTTCTGGAAATAGCCAGGGAGACTGACAGATTGTTGGTTCTCACCCCAAAGGATGTATATTTGCTCGAAGCCCTGCGTGCGGCGGATGAGCCCTCTGTTCCTGACCCCTACAAAGATGACAGAATAGCCCTATATGCTCGTCCCAAGGCTGTGCGTCAAAAGTGGGAGGAAGAGTTGCTTGCCATGTTTAGGGAGCGCGCCCCCGAAAGGTTGATGGATGCGGGAAGGGTTAAAGCTGAGCAGGGAAACTTAATTCTGTGTTTCTCCTACTACGACTTCCACGCCTTGCTGGATATCGAACCAAAACGCGGGACTTACATCTACTCCTCTAGTGAGGCTTTCAATGAAGAGATGCTACTTGATCACGAAAAGGTATGTAACTGGATAAAATTCTTTGGTTTCAAACTGTACGGCGCTTTGGGCAAGGACAGAGAGAAGTCGGGGTTTCATGCCAGCGGCCACATCCACGGCCGAGGGATAGAAGAATTGGTGGGAACGCTGCAACCCGAGATTCTTGTTCCTGTGCATACAGAAAATACTGAGTTTTTCCGTCGCTTTGATGGGCTGACCAGGGTGATTGTGCCACACCAGGGACTTTCCCTGGAGTTAGACTAACTAGGTATTCTTACAATGCTTAAAATAGCCTTTACGAAAAAATGTGATTGAAGTGCTGTTCGGAGTTATAATTAATACGTAAATTAACTATAAATTAACTATAAAAACATGAGGCAAGTTTTTGTGGGTTAGGAAGTGAGTCAAAAGACGAAAAGGACGTTACCTGGAAAGCAGGCAGAAGATCCAGACTATGACTTATTGAAGGAGTTGGTGCGGTAGTCAAGACGGTACGTTATGTACAATGTTTTCCGGAGTTGTCGGCCTTCCTCGCAAGTCAAGGAGATGGCTGCCAGCCGATAGGGCATAGCGGGAAACGGTTATGCCTCCCACCTTTGGAAAGGAAAACAAATGAGTGTGCCTATCCGAGGAGGGGAGTAAAGTGTATAACTGCTACAATGGGAAGATCCTAAACGTGGATCTTACCGAAAAGAAGTGCTGGGTAGAGCAAATTCCGGATGAGTGGGTTTTAAACTACATAGGTGGAGAAGGATTTGGAGCTAAATACCTTTCCTTGAACCTTCCAGAAAACGTAGATCCTTTAAGTGAAGATAACAAGCTTTTGTTTATTTGCGGTCCTCTTACCGATACTAAGGCGCCTTCTTGCGGGAGAACGGTAGTGATGTTCAAGTCGCCTTTGACTGGGACGATCGGGGCAGCCAATGCGGGAGGAGCATGGGCGCCGCAGCTTAAAAGGGCAGGTTACGACATGCTCGTGATACACGGGCGCGCCGAATCGCCAACCTACATTTTCATCAATGATGACGAAGTGACCTTTCACTGCGCCGAAAAGCTCTGGGGTAAAAGCACTGGCTATACCGAGGAGACTATAAGAAAGGAGACTGGAAATCCCAAAGCGGAGGTTGCCTGTATCGGAGCCAGCGGCGAAAGGCTTGTCCGCTACGCTGCAGTTATGATGGGAAATGATCATGCTGCGGGTCGCAGCGGCGGTGGCGCCGTTATGGGGGCCAAAAACCTAAAAGCTGTTGCCGTTTACGGTTCAGCCGATCGCCTTCCCGTTCATGACCCCGAAAGGTTCGATGCAGGGGTCAAAAAAGCCATCCAAGAACTCTTTGCCGAAGCTTTTGTAAAGGACGAACTAATGAAATACGGTACACCTTCATTTTTTGACGCCATGAACGGGCTTGGCCTTGTTCCTGCCTATAATTGGCAGCGTACGACGACAGATTTCGACAAAGAGATCGGATATGAAGCTTATCACAGAAAGTTAGAGGTAAAACAGGATCGTTGTTACAACTGTCCCATAGGTTGCGTGCGCAGGACGAGGATTCCTGAAGGAAAGTACAAGGGACTTTCTGGTGCAGGCCCGGAATATGAAACCGTTGCGGCTTTCGGGCAAAAATTGGGCAACACTGATCTTTATTCCATTACTGTTGCGAATTACATTTCTAACGATGCCGGGCTCGATGTCATATCTGCGGGCCAAGTGATCGCTACAGCGATGGAATGGTACGAAAAGGGCATAATTGACGCGACGACCACCGAGGGCTTAGAACTTACCTGGGGAAACGGAGAAGCCATAGTGGAACTTGTAGAACGCATTGCATTGCGAAAAGGGGAATTTGCAACACTTTTAGGGGAAGGGTCTCTCCGAGCGGCGAAAGAAATTGGAGGGGATGCAGAGAAGTACGTCATGCATGTGAAGGGCCTTGAAATGGCTGCTGACGGGGTCAGAGCCAGCAAGGGTGAAGCCTTGTCACACATGATTTCGCCCCGTGGAGCGGATCACTTAAGGCCATACGGCGCAATAATCGATGCCTTTGGCTATTTGGAGGAAGAGGTGGGGGTATTTGAGCATGTCGATCCCCTTAGCGAGGAGAACAAAGCATGGGTCAAGCCTTTGGAAGAATATTTCATGGCGACTAACTTGTTGGGTGTATGTTTGTTTACGAGCATCACTCTTGCCGTAAAGGCAAAGACTTGGGCAGAGCTTTTTAGCAGCGCTACAGGAATAGAATGCTCATATAAAGATCTTTTTAAGATCAGCGAACGCGTTCTAAACCTGGAACGGTTATTTAATGTGAGGGAAGGTTTCACCAGAAAAGACGATTATTTACCCGAACGATTCAGCAAAGAGCCTGCACCGGATGGTCCTGCCAAGGGGTGCGTAGTAAACCAGGATCGGTTGCTCGACCTCATTTACGAGGCCAAGGGGTGGGATTCGAAAGGGATACCTACACGGCAAAAACTTGACGAACTTGGGCTTTGAAAGAGATGTAAGACAAAGGAGGAGGGGAAAATGAAGAATTGGAAAATGTGGTTAAGGGTATGTTTAGTGTTGTTGTTTTGCACGTCTATTTCTACCTTTGCCTTGGCAGCATCGCCGGGAGTTCCGATAGGAGTGCCATCGCCCTATAGCGCGATGGTCTCCACGGCCCATCCGCTGTCTTCCCAAGTGGGAGCTCAAATATTGGCAAAGGGCGGTAATGCTGTAGATGCCGCTATAGCGGTTCAGTTTGCCCTAAACGTAGTAGAGCCCATGATGAGCGGCATCGGGGGCGGAGGGTTCATGATGATTTATCTTGCCGATGAGAATAAAGTCCTCATCATCGACTCAAGGGAAAAGGCGCCTTCCGCTGCGACGCCTGATATGTTCCTGAAAGCAGATGGCACTCCCATGGAGTTTGAGGATGCCGTTCGTTCCGGTAATTCCGTCGGCGTGCCGGGTACTTTGATGGGCCTCTATAAAGCATACGAACTTTACGGCACGCTGCCTTGGGTAGATCTGATCGAACCCGCAATCGAACTGGCCGAAAAAGGCCATAAGATTAACCGTCCTTTGGCAGAAAGCATAAAAGAGGAAATGAAAAAGTTTAACGATGCGGCCAAAAAAGTGTTCGCGCCCAAGGGCGAACCTTTGCCGGAGGGTACTCTTTTACTCCAACCTGACTTGGCGAAGACGTTTAGGCTCATAAGGGATTACGGTCCGGCGATTTTCTACGGCAAGATCCCGGAAGGATCCGGTGATTTGTTGGCGTTAAAGGGCCTTAAAAATGCGGATGAAATTAAAGGAACGATCAAGGCAAAATTCGATGAAAAAAGGATAGCAGAGCATGCCGGCGAAATTGGGAAGGCAGTCATCGAAACAGTTCGGTCACGTCATGGGCGAATGACGATGGAAGATCTGGCCGGCTACGAGGTAGCTTTGCGGGAGCCCGTGCGAGGCACTTATCGCGGTTATGAGATCGTGACCATGTGCCCGCCTAGCTCTGGAGGGCTTACTCTCCTGCAAATGCTTAAGATATTGGAAGGCTTCGATATAAAGTCAATGGGTCCATACAAAGCCGATACCATGCATCTGATGATAGAGACCATGCATTTGGCCTATGCGGATCGCGGCAAATATTTGGCGGACGGCGACTTCGTGGATATCCCGTATAAGGGGTATTTAAATCCCAAATATATCGAAGAACGCCGTGCCTTGATAGACATGAAAGCTGCAAATCAAGACGTTCAACCAGGGGACCCATGGAAGTATGAGGATCGCAAACAGGCTAAGGCCTTTCAAACTGTTGCTGCCTCGGACGAAAGGGGCGAGACAACCCATTTCACTGTGTTGGATAAATGGGGCAACATGGTATCCTACACTACAACGATAGAAGAAGCCTTCGGCAGCGGAATGATGGTGCCTGGGTATGGCTTCATGCTCAACAACGAAATGACCGATTTTGATTTTACTCCCGGTGGTATCAACCAAGTAGAGCCGAACAAACGTCCTCGAAGCAGCATGACTCCGACTATAGTGTTTAAAGGCGGGAAACCGGCCTTTAGCGTAGGTTCACCGGGCGGATCAACCATCATCGTATCGGTGCTGGAAGTGATCACAAACCTGCTGGATCATGGTATGAGCATACAGAGGGCCATCGATGCTCCGCGATTCATGAGCTCAAAATATCCAGATGTAAGTTGGGAAAGAGGAATACCCAAATCAGTACGAATTGAGCTGGAAGCCCGCGGACATAAATTCAAGGAAGAGCCCACAGTTCAAGGTAGCGTTCAGAGCATCGTCATAGACCTGGAAAGCGGCAAAATTTACGGTGGAGCCGATCCTCGCCGTGAAGGGACCGTGATTGGAGTATTGTAGTGGCGGTTATATTGCCCTTAGGTTAATATTAAATCTAAAGCAGCTGCACAGCTAGGAGAGGCCTTTGCATCTCCTAGCGGTTTTTATAAATCCTGTCCGAGTAGTTTTTTGGCATACACAAAGTTAGAAAAAAAAGAGTATGATCGTATGGTTGACTGCCCTCAAGGTTTAAGGGCAAGACAAAGAACAATCATGTGCAACTTTATTTGTTGAGTGCGATGCCCTTTAGTAAAACCGGAACGCGTGTGGTTATTGTGTGCATTGGATTCGGATTTACGCAATTTGCTCCTACCGCTTGACCTGGAGCAAATTGTGTGGATCATAGTTTATAAGGAATTATAATTTAATACAGTTAGGGGTGCTGGTATATGGATGCGTCAAAGCGTAAGTATAGTACTGCTGAAATTATGCGTTTTTTGATCCCATCGTTATTAGGTATTTTCCTTTTCTTGGTCCCCGTTCCCCAAGATGGGACTCTTAATACTGTTTTGGGGATCATAATCGATTGGGCTAAGGGAGCCTTTAAACCGTTTTTAACGGTCACGGCGATGATTTTAGTCGTGCTAAGCGCACTTATCACGCTGTATGCAACGCTTTTAAAGCCGAGTTCAATCATGAAAAACCAATTTTTTAAGGACCTCTTTGTGGTGGGCCCCCTTTGGATTGTCTCCAGAGTTGCGGGGGCGATATTTTTCATAATGATTTTTTATAAGATAGGGCCTGAAGCGATATGGAGCATGGATACCGGAGGAACGCCTGCATTGGTGCTGGCTCCTTCTTTGTTGGTGATTTTTAGCGTTTTGGCCGCTGCGGTTTCGCTTCTAACGGACTTCGGGCTAATGGAATACGTCGGGACTTTAGCTCGTCCATTGATGAATCCTCTTTTTAAACTTCCCGGGAGGTCCGCCATCGACTGCCTTGCATCGTGGATTGGAAGCAACTCCGTGGGTGTCGTAATTACTACAAGATTACATGACGCAGGGTATTACAGCGATCGTGAAGCGTCTATTATTGCTACATCTTTTTCTGTCATAAGTGTTGCCTATATTTATGTAATGGCCGATTTTGTCGGTTTGCCCCATATGTATTTTCAAATTTTGATTGCCATTTATGTTGTGTCTTTAATCCTTGCCATATTGGCACCACGCATGTGGCCGCTTAAAAACATGCCGGATACGTACTCGGGGAGGTCTGGGCAACGAATACCTGAAAAGGAAATTCCTGCTGGGTATTCATTGAGCGAATGGGCTTTGGCCTCCGCAGTGGAGAGGGCAAAAAAAGAAGGAATTGGGACAATAGTCAAGACTTGCTATCAAACCTTTTCTTTTCTTGTCGTAAGCACTATGCCGCTTGTTGTGTCATGGGGGACCATTGTGCTCATCATCGCAACTTATACACCCATATTCCAGTGGATATCTTTGCCCTTCGCTTGGTTGCTTGAATTGGTTAAAATGCCCGAAGCATACAAGGTAGCACCTGCATTTGTCCTCGCCTACGCCGATCAATTTTTGGCTGCAGTTATTGGAGCGGCTTGCACCACTGTTGCCGGCAAATTTATGTGTGCCTGCATATCTGCGACCGGCATAATTTATATGACCGAGATCGGAGTTTTGATATTAAACTCCTCAATACCTTTGAATTTTTGGCAACTTACGGCTATATACTTCATGAGGGCTGTGCTTTCGGTGTTTTTATTGGCCCCCTTTGTATGGTTGTTCTGTTGATATTGATATTTCTCCTTTTCTGCTTAAATTGCGCATAAAAAGGCAGAGACAAAATCTCTGCCTTTTTATAGTGTCATCCCCTCAGTAATGTCGGTTTTCCCTATGTGACGATTTTGTTACTTCATATCGATAGGTCTGTTACTTTCATTTGTTATCATTCGTTTGAAAGTTAAAAATAAAAATTGGAGGGGTAAATAATGATGAAAAAATTGCTGGTGTCGTTAGTTGCCATAATTTTGATCCTTGGTGCGTTTGGTAACGAGGGATACTAGCTCGGGTACGTACGAAGTATGGGAAGAAAAGGTCATGAAGGGCGACAAAGTAACGCCTAAAGCACAGATCATGGCCTCAAATGGCGCAATTGTACAGGCAGTCGCGACAAATCAATCGGCCGTTGGTTACATTGGGATAGGGTATCTAAACGAGAGCCTAAAAGGCTTAAGTGTGGAAAATATAGAGGCAAACGTAGAGACGGCCCGTACCGGAGAGTACCCGATTTCGAGATATCTTTTCATGTTTACGCGAGGATGGCCAACGGGAGAGACGATGAGGTTCATCAACTTTGTCTTGAGCGATGAGGGACAGAAGATCGTGACCGATACGGGGTTTGTCCCGATCAGGTAGTTGAGGTAAAGGGTCGGGAATTTACCCGAGCTGTTGTAGCCCCAGAGTTATGCTACAGTTCGGGTAAATTCCACGGTGGAATTGGAGTTATAATCTAAAAACAGTGAGGTTTAAGGTGTCAATTATCGGGACGAAAAGGTGAGATAAGATGACGAATATAACAGAAGAGTTTAGTTTTGAGCTGCCCACGAGGATCGAATATGGAGTGGGCGTTGCAAGTAAACTTGGAGAGGAAGTGAGGCTGCTTAAGGCGCAAAAGGTGTCCCTCATTACCGATCCGGGCATTATAAAAGCTGGTTTATTGGACAAAATAACGTCTATTTTGAAGGAAGAGAAAC
>Ga0209608_1000193_pt1 | contig 65234 bp, 50 predicted proteins | sample AD_UKC130_MetaG_FD_184428 | JGI IMG/M metagenome (GOLD analysis project Ga0209608, IMG submission 184428) | Active sludge microbial communities of municipal wastewater-treating anaerobic digesters from Canada - AD_UKC130_MetaG (SPAdes) (version 2) | ecosystem: Engineered > Bioreactor > Anaerobic...
AGGATCCTCACTTCAATGCAAGTTAGTTCTCTGACGGCTTTATGAGAATTTTCGACATGGCTTGCTGCCCGGGCCCGAAACCTTCACTGAAGATGCTCTGCTGATGTCGATTGTTCGTTAACGATATACCAGTATATCAATTATAATATCTGCAACAAATTATTTCAATTAATTTAGCAGGTAAAGTCTGTAGTACGGATGTCAATTTACCATAATGCCATAATGACAATATTTTGTCACCAAACGCTTAAATAGTTCAGTTGGAATGACCCAACAGCAAATTGGGTGAAACATGTTCCTTTGAAGAAAAATTACCGCCATCGCTGGCAAAAGTGAAACCATGAGGTTCCGGGAAATCTTCCGCGCCGATGATTATAAGGCAGTAAAGCCAAAAATACATCATTTGCCGCAGACTTAGAAATAATACGAATATCGCTTAGTACACCTGCAAAGGAGTGTTTCCTGATGAAGATGTCAACTATGGACGGCAATCATGCCGCGGCATACGCATCGTACGCGTTTACGGAAGTTGCGGCGATTTTCCCGATAACACCGTCGTCACCGATGGCCGAACTGGTCGACGAATGGGCATCCCGGGGGCAAAAGAACATATTCGGCCAGCCGGTCCAGGTCACCGAAATGCAGTCCGAGGCCGGCGCGGCAGGCGCCATGCACGGCTCGCTGCAGGCCGGCGCCCTGACCACCACTTACACAGCTTCCCAGGGACTGCTGCTCATGATACCGAACCTGTACAAAATGGCAGGTGAGCTGCTGCCGGGAGTCCTCCATGTTTCTGCCCGGGCGATCGCGACGCATGCACTGTCGATTTTCGGCGACCACCAGGACGTGATGGCCTGCCGCCAGACAGGCGCCGCCCTGCTCGCTTCCTCCAACGTCCAGGAGGTAATGGACCTGGGCTGTATAGCTCACTTGTCGGCCATCAAATCAAGGATACCGTTCATCCACTTTTTTGATGGTTTCAGGACATCGCATGAATACCAGAAAATACATGTGATAGATTACTCAGACCTGGCAAGGATAGTCGACATGCAGGCCGTGGAGGAGTTCAGGGCGAGGGCGCTGAATCCCGAGCATCCCGTTGCCAGGGGGACGGCCCAGAACCCGGACATCTATTTCCAGGGCAGGGAAGCAGCCAACAGGTTCTATGACAATGTGCCGGCTGTCGTCGAAGGGTACATGAAAGAAATAGAACGCATAACGGGAAGAAGTTACCGCCTTTTCGACTATTACGGCGCGCCGGATGCAGAGTATGTCATCATAGCGATGGGCTCGGTCTGCGACACGATAAATGAAACGGTGGATTACCTCAATGCCCGAGGCCGCAGGACAGGCACGGTGAGGGTCAGGCTCTACAGGCCTTTTTCCGAAAAACACCTCCTTGATGTCATACCCAAAACAGTAAAGAGAATAGCAGTACTCGACCGTACAAAGGAACCCGGCGCCCCCGGCGAACCGCTTTATCTTGATGTCTGTAAGGCATTTTACGGGCTGGAAGGCCAAAAACCCCTGATCATCGGGGGCAGATACGGACTTGGTTCGAAGGACACGCGCCCGTCCCAGATCGTCGCCGTTTTCGACAACCTGGAATCCGATAATCCGAAGGATCATTTCACCATCGGGATAGTCGACGACGTCACGAACACATCGCTGCCGGAAGGCGAAATGATCGAAACGGTTCCGCCCGGGACCATAAGCTGCAAGTTCTGGGGCCTCGGTTCGGACGGCACGGTCGGTGCAAACAAGTCGGCCATCAAGATAATCGGCGACAACACCGACTTGTATGCCCAGGCCTATTTTTCATACGACAGCAAGAAATCAGGCGGAACGACCGTATCACATCTGCGTTTCGGCCCCAGTCCCATCAGGAGCCCTTATCTCGTGTACAACGCCGATTACATCGCATGCCACAACAAATCGTTCCTGTACAACTACGATATCCTGAAAGGGCTTAAAAAGAAAGGTATTTTCGTTCTCAACTGTCCGTGGGACGATGAAGGGCTTGAAAGCAACCTTCCGGCGCATATCAAGAGGTACATCGCCCGGAACGAAATAGACTTCTACACCATCGACGCCATAGCAATAGCAGGCGAGATCGGCCTCGGCAACAGGATAAACATGATCATGCAGACGGTCTTTTTCAAGCTCGCGAACATCATACCGGTCGATGATGCCATCAGGTATCTCAAGGATTCCATTGAAAAGGCGTACGGCAAAAAAGGCAGGAAAATAGTCGAAATGAACAACATGGCGGTGGACCGTGCCCTTGACGCGCTGCACAGGGTGGACGTACCGGCTTCGTGGGCAGACGCGGCCGAAACCGGAAATACTGAAGCACTGTCTGACCTTATGAGTAAGAGCAGCAAACACGGAGCCCTCTGCGATTTCATTCAGAAAATACACAGGCCAATGGCAAGGCAGGAAGGCGATGAACTGCCTGTAAGCGCATTCATTGGCATGGAGGACGGCACTCATCCGCTTGGTGCCACAGCTTTCGAAAAAAGAGGCATCGCAGTCATGCTTCCGAGATGGTACCCTGAAAACTGCATACAGTGCGGAAGATGCTCATTTGTGTGCCCCCATGCTACAATACGCCTGTTCCTGCTGGATGAAGACGAAGCTGCAAGGGCCCCGGAAAACTATACGACACTCAAGGCAGCAGGCAAAGGTCTCGAAAAATACCGCTTCCGCGTCCAGGTAAGCCCGCTGGACTGCACCGGATGCGGTAACTGTGCCGATGTCTGCCCGACATCCGAAAAAGCGCTGGTAATGGTACCTGCAGAGGAAGAGGCAGAAGCGCAGGAGGGCAACTGGGAATTTTCACTCAGCCTGTCGCCAAAGAAAAATGTTATGGACAAGAATACACTGAAAGGCAGCCAGTTCATACAGCCTTTGCTTGAGTACAACGGCGCATGCCCCGGCTGCGGCGAGACTCCGTATGTCAGGCTGATCACCCAGTTGTTCGGCGACCGCATGATGATTGCAAACGCTACGGGATGCTCGTCCATCTGGAGCGCAAGTTCACCCTCCATAGCCTATACGACCAACTCGGATGGCAAAGGACCTGCCTGGGCCAATTCACTGTTTGAAGACAATGCGGAATACGGATTCGGTATGTACCTCGGGGTGAATCAGATCCGCGAGCGCATTGCCGATCTGATGCGGACGTATCTTGAACACGGAGAACCTTCAGACACCGTTGCCCAGGCCTTCATGCACTGGCTCGGTTCAAAGGATGACGGCGAAGCCTCAAAAGCTGCCTCAGCCAATGTCATAAAGGTGCTGTCGGAAATGGATATCGCCGGGGACCGCATACTTGAGGAGATCATGAGCAAAAGGGACTTCCTGGTCAAGAGATCCATATGGATCATGGGCGGAGACGGCTGGGCCTATGACATAGGTTACGGCGGCGTGGACCATGTACTCGCTTCAGGCGCTGATGTGAACCTGTTCGTCATGGACACCGAGGTCTATTCCAATACGGGCGGCCAGTCTTCGAAAGCCACGCCCACGGGTGCAGTGGCCAAGTTCGCATCGGCCGGGAAGAGGATGAGGAAGAAGGACCTCGGCCTGATGGCGATAAGCTACGGGAACGTGTATGTGGCCCAGATAGCCATGGGCGCCAACATGAACCAGACGATAAAGGCGCTGACCGAAGCCGAAGCTTACAAGGGACCTTCGCTGATCATTGCCTACGCACCCTGCATATCCCACGGCATCAGGTCAGGCATGGGCACCAGCATCGCTGAAGAGCGCAAGGCCGTGGATTCCGGCTACTGGCACCTTTACCGCTACAACCCGGATCTGCGGAAAGAGGGCAAAAACCCGTTCATACTTGACTCAAAGAAACCGGAAAGGCCCTACAGGGATTTCCTCACGGGCGAAGTCCGCTACACGCAGCTTATGAACGTCTATCCCGAACTGGCGGAAAAACTGTTCGAAGAATCGGAGACCCATGCACGTGAACGGTATGAGACCTATCTCCGGCTCGCCGGGCAGTAAACGTGGCCAGGTAAGGCAGGATTAACGGGATGAAGCCGGGTCTGAATGGAAGCAGCACATCAAATGGCAGATAGCAGGTCATGCTATCTGCCATTTCATTCAATGTTTTTCAATGTCTCTGCTTTTCAGTGTCTTTCAGAAATAATGCAGCAATGCCCGATATCAGGTCCTGGCATATATGGAACTTTACAGCCGTTGGAGCTGCCTGTACGGCTGCAGGCATGGAAAGTTGCATATTCGCCTGTGAAAATGCAGAGGCATTATCCTACCGAGTGATAATGCCTCTCATCTACTGCATTTATTGCGCCATCTTCCCTGCTTCCGCCGCGTCATCCCTCTCACTTCTGATTTTCATCAACGTATTCCTTGGCGTTGATGACCTGGAATTCCGACGGTATAGTAACCTGCGAGTGGGATTTCTTCTTTTCGATGTTTGCCCATGCCGCGGTGTCGTGCTTCTCCACCGGCACGCGGATGTTTTGGTCCTTTTTCTTCCTGCTCATAACGATTCTCCTTTGCAAGTTGGTTTTATAAAAAATATTTACTGTCCGGTCTACCTGTCCGCCCCGGTACATAGTTTTGGCCGAATCGTCATTATTATGCAGGCAGAATTATATAGCAAGTGAAGCACCAGCTTCGAAACCGTCAATATATCTCCATCAGGCCGGGATGGTTCCCGGTGATGCATTTTCCGCCCTCGGGCGTCACGATGAACGTGTTTTCGATCCCAACCATACCGACGCCCTCCACTCCGGCCTTGGGCTCCACCGCAAAGACCATCCCTTCCTGCAGCGGTTCGTCAAATCCTTTTGCCAGCACAGGCAGTTCATCCACGTGCAGCCCGATACCATGGCCCAGGAATTTGACCCTCCTGTTCCTGAACCCCATGAAATTGGGAAGGCTGCTTTCATCTATGTCTTTCATGATGGTTTCATAGATGTATGACGGAGCTATGCCGGGCCTGAGCATTTCCCGGATCCTTTCCTGTATCTCCAGGCATTTTTTATGTATCTCCACGGCATGAGCGGGCAGCGGCCTGCCGAACACGTACGTCATGGTCTTGTCCGACTGGTAGCCTTTAAATGCACAGCCGGTATCGACAAATATAAGGTCTCCGGAAGCCAGCCTGTTTTCCCTGCTGCCCATGAGCTGCATCTCGGGCCCGAGGCCGTAATTGCCCCCCGGACCGTTGAAGTAGGTCGGATAGAGCGAACTTTCCCCAAATGCTATATGGCCGAGCAATACCTCGCAATCGAACATGTTGAACCTGGCTACGCCCTGGTGCCCTTCCTCGATAAGCACTTTGAATATTTCGGCAGTCAGTTCGGCCTCGCTCATCCCTTCCCTGAACAGTTTCGGCACGCGCTCTTCCATCACCCTTCTGTGGATGTCGCCGGCCCTTACCATAAGTTCCAGTTCATATGGGCTTTTGACCGACCGTACCTTTGCCACGACAGCGTCCAGGGCTTTAACGTTTTCGAATCCGAAGTACTTCTGCAGCCTGGCACACATGCCATAAGGAACGAAGTCCGCCTCGATGTGGACAGTCTCCGGCAGCCTGCCGAGCGCAGCCGCCGCATCCCTGTATGTTTCCATCGGTCTTATGCCGGGGAACAGCGATTCATCCAACGCACGCTCGTAGCTCCTCCGGGCATAGTAAACCGCATCTCCGTCCCTCGGAATGAACAGGACGCCTTCCTGCATCGTCCCCGTGAAATAATATTGGTTTACCTTGCTTACGATCAGGGCCATTTTCCAGTCGGGCTCTTTTTCGTCCATGGCCGTCCTGAACCTGCGGAGCCTCTGTTCAAGTTCAGGCAGCGGTACTTTTTTCGCGTCATCAGTTTTTTTCATGTCATTGGCCTTTTGTACGACAGCATCCTTTTGCATGTCAGCAGCCTTTTGCGATTTATCCTGCAAAGTCATCACGCCTCCCATAGCGTAGTATTTCACAAAATCTTTATCTTACGGCACCTGAGATGCATGGTATATCCAGGTCACAGTATGCACGTCCGGCAAGCATCCTGCCAGCGGACAGTTATTTGCATATGGTTTGCAATTACTATACCAGAAAATGAAAACCTTCGGTAGAGGTTACCGAAGTGAATGACAAATCATGCCAGCCCGGTGAATTTCCGAGTTGCCGCAATATCGCGCATTGTTTGATCTCTGCCTGGTCCCTCAGCCTCACGGGTCGAGAACGGTCGCCGTACGGCCTATGGACACCGCAAGCTCTGTCAGCCGCTCCCATGTCTGGCACCCGACTATGCCGTCCGGATCGAGTCCCTGGGCACGCTGGAAACGGATCACTGCATCCCGCGTCCCGTTGCCGAATATCCCGTCAAGGCCTGAGCCGGTATATCCCAGTGCATTCAGTGCGTCCTGGAGAACCAGCACATAGTTGTTCACGCTGCCGAAACGGACCAGAGGGTAACCGCCTGCGGCGCATGCCGGCGGAGTGGCCCGGGCGTCTAAATGAACCCACGTCGGCGTGAGGTATGCCGGCTCCACGTATGTCCATACGCCGGTCGCCGCAGCCGTATTTCGCAGCTGGTCACGCGTCGCGCTGTCAAGGTTCTGGCCGACGTCAAAGGCCACGCCCGCATAGTGCTGTGACATGGCGGCATGGCCTCCCTCCCAGATCCGTTTGAAAGCATAGCCCACATAAATAGGGCGTCCCCATGCGCTTCTCGTTATATTGAAAGCCTCCATCGCCCGTCTTGTGGTCCATAACGTATTAGCCCGGGAACTGCCCCGGAACTCGCCCACCGTCAGCGTCCTTCCAATGTTGTACGGCATCGCGTCCGATTCTGCCAGCGTATAGTACTCCATACTGCCGGTCTGGTTGTTATATACATAAACGTTTGCCACAGTTAAAACCACCCTTTACATAATATGACCATAGATATATTATGCAAAAGGCGGTTCTTCTGTTCACGGCAGGAGTACAGGTCTGAATGAAAGCATTGTCGCTGACGCTGCATTTATATGAAACTGTGTTTATTTAACTCACTGTACAGCCATTCGTATATTGTCAAGGTTCGCTTTCCGGCGTCATATTTTCGAGTTCGGAGAGGTACTTTTTCGTCAGTTCCACGTCGGACGGCACAGGTATGTATTTATTGCCATACTTCTGCCTCGTCTCGTTGCCCTTGCCCGTGATCAGTATCACGGTTCCGGGTTCCGATGACAGGATCGCGGTCTTCACGGCCTCTTCCCGGTCGTCTATCAGTTCGCAGTTGTCGTTGTACTGACGTACATACTGCGCAATGTCCTCGCTTATGGTCCTCGTGTCTTCCGGTCCAGGGTCCTCGGCAGTCAGGATGACCCTGTCGGAGTGCTGCCCTGCCAGCAGCCCCAGGTCCCTTCTTCGCACATATGCCTTGCCGCCGGGGCAGCCGAACACAGTCACTATCTTCATTCCGGGGAATTCAGCTTTTACGGTTTCGTACAGCCTGGTAAAGCTCAGCCTGTTGTGGGCATAATCTACAATGACTATCCTGTCTTTCGCCTTGTTTGCGAAATACTCCATCCTGCCGCTGGACCTCGCCCTCCGAAGGCCGGTATATATATGCTCTTCCGGTATTTTCAGCGCGTATGCCACAGCGATTGCGGCAAGTGCGTTCTCGACATTGAACAGGCCGGGCATCGTCAGCACGAATTCCCGGTCGAAGCGGTCGCAGCGCACCCGGAAATGCGTATCCATACCGTTTTTCCTGATGTCATACCCGTAAATGTCGGCATCTTCCTTTGTACCGAAAGTAAGCATCCTTTCGGCGTTTTTCGCCGCCTCATACACCCTGGGGAACTGGTCGGAGTCCGTATTGATGCAGGCTGTTCTGCACTGGCTGAAAATCTTCAGCTTCGAAACGAAATAGTCCTCCATGTCACTGTGCTCGATGGGGCTGATATGATCCTCGGATATGTTGAGGAATACTCCCGCATCAAAAGAAACCTCATGGAGCCTTCCGTATTTGAGTGCCTGGCTGGAAACTTCCATTGCCATGTATCCGATGCCGCTGTCCACCGCGTTCCTGAAATGCATCTGGAGTTCGAGCGATTCAGGCGTCGTAAGCCTGGATTCCTCCCTTATGACGCCGTCGTATGTATCTATCGACGATATTATCGCTGTTTCAGGCTTACCCAGTTCTCTCATGTAATCGTCGAGTATGTACTTGATGTAATAGGCTGTCGTGGATTTCCCCTTCGTGCCGGTGATGCCGACGATACAAAGATCTTTGGTCGGATTGCCGTAAAATATCGACGCCGTGAGGGCCAGTGCCTTTTTAACATCGCTTACGAGCAAACATGGCACCGGTACATCATACTCCACTTCGCTGATATATGCGAAAGCGCCCCTGCGGACCGCGTCTTGCAGATAGGCCTCCCTGAATCCGGCTCCCTTGCAGACAAAAAGCGTGTTACGCACTGTTTTGTTCGAATCGTACGCCACATGGCTCACTGTCTGTCTGGCCGTCTCCAGCGTACAGTTGTGTCTTAGCAGCAGTTTTTTCTCCTGCAGTTTTTCTATGTACTCCTCCAAAGCATACTTTTCCATCCCGCACCCCCACAGCTTTCAGTGTTTGCTGCCAAAGCTGACTCTGAATACCGGCAGCATTTACTATAATTATTTCAATTTCCCGGCCGGCATGTTTCAATGTTATTTCACCGGTTTACATGACCGCCGGCCGAGGTTCCAGCACCGGTCATATTCGTTGCCGGTCTGTGTTTTATCTCCCGCCGGGCTGATATTTAGTGCCGGTTAGTATTTTATCACCGGCTTGTCCGTTTTTCCATCGGGATCCCGGAACATGTATTGCAGTCGCCGATATGCAGTACAAAGACGTTTCTCACCGGCCTGACGTTATTCCGGCGGTCGTCCCTGACATCTGCTCATGCGTTTATTCCCCTGCTTTGTCTTGCCTTTGCCTCAGCCCTGGCCCTGTTCCCCGCCATATTCCGGTTGGGCAGGCATGATCCGGTACAGCTCATTTCTGCAGCGACGGCAGGAAATCATAACTCCTGTACTCCGAATCGTCGAAATGCCACCACTCATTTTCCAGCGGGATGAATCCGGCATCTTTCATCGCATTCTCCAGTATAAGGGCGTTCCTTTTCTGCTCGGGTGTTGCATATTTGTAGGTCCTGTGAGCTTTTTCGGACATTTCATCGAATTTGCTGGGCATGTCGAGTTCGTTCCCTTCCATATCCACCAGCGTAACATCGACTGCGGCGCCGCGCGTATGATTGGACCCGATCTTCGGATCGATGAAGTAATAGCTGTTTCTGGCGATCTTGTGCAGAAGCCCGTGGTCCTTTTCAGACCTGTACGCATCCCATACCTTGATCCTGTAGCCCTGTCTCATCAAAGCCTCGTTGGCTTTCTTCAGCTTGTTTGCCGTGCCCCTTCTCAGCCAGGCGACTTTCGAATCATAGACAGGCTTCCCGGTAATATTGTCTGACGTGGCATATTTCAGATCGATGACTATATCATCCGCTACCTCGTCGATCCTGACCATCTCGTTTTTGTCCACCGACAGGTCCTTTGCCGCCGCCTTATCCGGCGAATAGTCCAGTTTGGCGAAGATCCTTTCCTTTGCCTCGCCTTCAACGGGTGTCGGCCTGTAATCATTCACGGATTTTTTTGATGATATAGAGAACGGGATGATTTCCGGCGCCTGTATGCTTATAAGGTTGCTGTCCTGGTCGAACAGGAATGCCTGCCGGTATACCATCGTATCGAAATCCGACGGCTTTTTGTTGCCTCCAAAGCAGAAATTGGCCAGGCTGTACACTATATACCTGTCGTTGTATATCTCGATCGGCTGCAATACATGAGGATGGCTCCCCAGTACCAGGTCAGCCCCGGAATCGATGGCAAGCCGTGCCAGTTCCGTCTGCAGGCTGTCTGCCTTGTACTGGTACTCATTGCCCCAGTGGAAATAAACTATGACAAGATCGCTCCGCTCCCTGAGTTCCCTTGTCACGCTTTCTATCTCCTGCTTAAGCTCTTCGGCATCACGCCCCTGCTCATATTCGCCAAGCTGGTTGAAACCGGCCATGCCGACGTCGACCCCGTTTATAGTGCTCACTGCAGTCCGGGTATAGCCGAAATGTTTGACACCAACTTCATCAAGCGCCATGCAGGTGGCATCGTATCCCTTCTGCCCATAGTCATACGTGTGGTTGTTTGCCAGGCTGACCGCTTCTATGCTGCCTGCCTTCAGTATATTTGCATATTCCGGTTTGCCGATGAACCAGTAATTATTGCCGTAATCGTACTTTTCAGCTTTTTCTGTCACATTGCCCAGTACGCATTCCAGGTTTGCAATCGTGATGTCATCCTGCTCCAGTATCTGTCTGGCATTGGCAAAGAAATAGCCATAATCTCCGCCGGATTTTTCAAAAACGTAATCAAACGAATCCCTGTAGCTGAACCGCGAGTCCTGCCCGAGCGCAACATCACCGATCGCGCTTATCACTACCCTTATGCTTCCTTCGTCATTCCTGACGGAACTCTGGACATATTCATACCTGTCATCCCTAACTATTGCGTTCCTTTCATGGAAGTATACCGAGACAGCAACGGCAATGATTATCATTAGCGCAATGATCCTGACAAACCGTCTGATTTTCATTCGTAAAAATCCTCCCGGCGCTGGTTGTTCATTTATACTTAATTTGCCACTTCCCGGTGAATTTATGTATGTCAGCGCTACATCAATATTGTACTACATTTATGCAGTGCACGCACGGACAACCGGCCATTCCCCGTACGTGCGGCCCTCAGCGGCCCTGCTCGGCTTGAAACAGGTATGACAAAATGCTAAAATGAGATTGATACTGCTTAGCAATAGCAGGAGCATTTTTACAAAAGATCGACCAAAATGGAGAAACATATGAGAAAATTATTCCCGATACTGATATACCTGGCTTCCATAGCTATCATGTCATTAGCCATTGCCATGCCTGTAAATGCCAAATCGCCGAACATACCTGACAAAGAAGTCTGTTACGTACTCATGGATGCAAAGACAGGCAGGTTTTTTGCAGAACAGAATGCAGACAGGCAGATACGGCCCGCCAGCCTTACCAAGATACTGACCGCCATCGTGGCACTGGAGAACGGCGATCTGCAGCAGGAAGTGAAAGTTTCCCAGGAAGCCGTGTACGACATAGGCAGGGGCGGGATGAACATCGGCATCATGGCAGGCGAGACAGGTCTGACGCTGGAGAACATGCTGAACGTCATGCTTATAAAATCCGCCAACGAGGCTGCCAATATCATTGCTGAAAATGTGGCCCCTTCCCGCAAGGAATACATGGACATGATGAACCGGAGGGCGAGGGAACTGGGAGCAACCAATACATATTTCGTGAACCCGTCGGGAAAAGATACCGAAAAGGAAGACGCAGACCATTTCAGCACCGCCCGGGACATTGCGATAATGGCCCGCCATGCCATGACCATCCCCGAGTTCAGGAAAATAGTTGCCACTGAATACTATGAAGGCATGCCGTCAACAAACAAGCATGAAAAATGGGACGTGCTCAGGAACACGAACAAACTGCTGTGGTATGACAATACATATCCCTACACGGTCAACGGCAAAGAATGCGAGTATACCGTGACCGGCATCAAAACAGGCTACACGGCAGCAGCAGGCAACAACCTGGTCATTTCGGCAACGGGCGAGGACGGCATGGAACTTATCGCAGTCGTGATGCACGTGATGACAGCGAACAAGGTGTATGGATATGCCACCGAACTGCTCCGTTACGGCTTTGAAAACTATTCGATGCAAAAGCTGACAGATGCCGGAGTCACTGTCAAGTCAGTCATCGTGGATGGAGCGGCCGAAGACAGCAATATTCTTGACCTGGTAACGGAATCCGGCTTCAGCATTGCACTGCCGGTACAGCCAGACGGCACGGCCGGCAATGATATCGAGACCAGGCTGGACATACCCAATGTAATCAATGCACCGGTCAGAAAAGGAGATGTAATCGGAACCGTTGAATATATTTCAGACGGGAAAGTACTGGGAGAAGTCAACCTTATTGCCGCAAGGACGATCAGTAAAGCCCCTGCCGTGACAGCCCAGGATACGGGAGCTGAAGATTCCGATCCCGAACAGCATTATTCTTACGCGCTGTCGTACATACTGCTTGCAGCCAGCGGTTTCGTCCTGCTCAGGACAATACTGAAAAAGATATCCAGAAGGGTTAAAAAGAAGAGATACGAGTACAGGTATTACCGTGGTCCAAATAACTTATGAGCGGCAGCAGTCCGGGCGGCGATTGCTTCCACTGAAGACACCAGTTTTTCCATGCCGGCCCCAGGTTTTCACATCAGAAACCTGTCCATGTGCGGGAATTTGACTGTAAAACTGAGGATCCTTTCCCCCAGGGGGAGCTTCCTGATATCGTCAGCCGTGATCCCGCCGGCAACGATCATAAGCAGGTAATAAATCAGGCAGCCGGCTGCTGCAGCGGCAAACGCACATACAACGTTCAATACGAACGCGGACCTGATGATCCGTTCCAGCATGAACGAGAACCCGTGGTAGATCAGGTAAGCAAAAAAGCCCATCACGATAGAAACGCTCAAAGGCCTGTTGAAAATCTTCCTGACGTTCAGCCTCACGCCTGTCAATTTCTTCAGCGCCCTGTAATTCATGACAGCGGCAAATATATAACACACGGCGTTTCCGATTATGGCGCCCTTGATGTTTATAGATCTGACAGCAATCAGCGTGTAATTCACGAGAAGCTTTAACGCAAGTCCGATCAGCATATGCACGGTCGGTACATAGGTCTTTCCGAGTCCCTGTAGCACAGATGTCTGCACCGACACAAGCGTTATGAGTATAACGGTCCATGAGCCTGTTACAAGCAGATCCCAGCCATCGGGATTCCTGGGGAACAACATGTATATTATCGGCTTTGCCATGACCGTGAGTCCAACCGCAGCAGGCACTGAAATCATGAATATGGTCCTGAAAGCGTTTGCTATCCTCCTGTTCAGCAAAGCCCGGTCATTGACGGCAGCAGCCTGCGACACGGACGGAAGGACAGTCGTGCCGAGCGCCGTAGCAAAAACGACCGGGATAAACAGCACCTTTGTGTATTGGGTTGCCAGGATGCCATACATGCTCGTGGCTTCGACATCACTGAAACCGGCAACGATCAGCCTCGATTTGATATTGATCACGTCTATCAGCTGTGTCACATAAATCATCACTGAACCCAGCGTTATGGGCACGCCCAGGCTGATTATCCGCCTGAGGATGTCCCTTGATGATATCTCGGAACCATCGGTTGACGAATACCTTAGCTCACTGATGATTTCAGCCCTGTTCCTGGCATAGGTCCAGCACAGGTACCCGGCACTTGCCAGGGCGCCGGCAGATACGCCTACCGTGGCGCCTGCTGCCGCATATTTGAGAGCTTCCGTGACCATCTCTTCCCCTGCCAGCCCCTGTCCTGCGGCAATCTCCAGGCCCCACCGGTAAGCGAGCCAGGCAAACAGGATTGCCAGCAGGGCGTTGACGACCTGCTCTATGATCTGTGAAACACTTGTGGGCACCATATTGGACCGTCCCTGGAAATACCCCCTGAATATGCATGATACAGAGGTGAAAAACAAAGCCGGTGACAGCGCCACGATCGTCCAGTATGCCTCCGGCGAGTGCATCAGTCTTGACACGGGTCCTGCCAGGGCAGCGGTCAGGATGCTGATAAAAAGGCCTGATGATGTCAGCAGTACGGCAGATACCTTAAGGGTCCTGTAAGAAAGCCGGTATTTTGCTGAGGCGAGTTGCTCTGATATGATTTTTGACAATGCGATAGGTATGCCGGTATTGGTTATGACAAATGCCAGCTCGTAAAGCTTGAAGCCCTGTTCACGTATGCCGTTGCCGTAGTTGCCGATTATCAGCGTAACGACAGGCACATACAGCAGGCCCAGCAGCTTGTTTATGATGCTTGCCGCGCTTAAAACGGTAAAGCCTTTTGCACTCGACTGTGTTTTCACTGTTCCTTACTTTCTCTTGTATATTTTTCTCCTGAGTTCGCGGAAGGCGGTGATTGCTTTTTCTGCTATAAAATAGACGAACGGGTTGAAAACATAGTCCAGCATCCCCACGAACTCTGTAAACTTCCCTCTGAAGCCGACCTTGAACCTGTAAAGGCCGTACATGGGATTGTTCTCGTCCAGGTCTCCCGGGACGCCCCTGAAATCATATATGTCGCAGCCAGATTCGAGCGCCCATTTTATCATGTTCCACTGTAAAAGGTAATTGGGCATCAGGTTGCGGTGCTCATTAATGCTCGCACCGTACAGGTACCAGCACTTGTTTCCGTACCTGATGGCGACGGTGCCGGCGATAGGCTTGCCTTCGTAGCTTGCTATATAGACTCTTGCGTGGTCCGGTGCGAAGCAGTCGTAGACCTTTTCATAGTATTCCCTGCTCCTGACGACGAAGTTGTCGCGTATCCCCGTCTCGACTATCATCCTGTGGAAAACGGCCATATCTTCCCTCGTACCGACCCTGACCTCCACGCCTTTCCTTGCGGCGAGCCGGATATTGTAGCGGACCTTGTGATGGAAGTCGGCCATGATCTGCTCTTCAGTCTTGCCCCTGAGATCGAGCCTGAAAACGAACCTGGGCTGTATACCCTCATAATTCTTAAGGCCGCGGCTCACCCTGAATCCCAGTTTCCTTACTATTTCTTCAAACTGTGTATCTTCGATTTCGATATCAGGATCCATTTTGAGGACATAACTGCGGTACTTTTTCGCCAGCGCCTTACATTTCTCCAGCAGTTTCCTGAGGGTATCCCCGTCATGGGGATCGCAGACAGGCCCCCTCGGCGAGTACATCATCGTATACGGAAGTACCGGGATTTTCCTGATGAGCAGGCTCATCGCTCCCTTTATGTTCCCGTTTTCATCCTCCACCGTCACGATCTCGTTTTTCCACATGGACTTTACTTCAGCCCACTGCGGAGACTGCATGAAATGCCCCTTCGGATGGGACTGCAGGAATTCCTCGTATTTTTTCATGTCAACGCCGGTCCTGGCCTGGGTCCCGGGATTTTCACCTTCAGTATTTTTTTTGCCGACATTTATCTCATTGCTCAATTTCGTCACCTCTGCAATTTATCCCGCATGGCCGTAGCCGCATTGCATGCCGTATGTGCGGACGGCCAGGCTTCGTATATTCCGTACTGCCTGGTAATCGTATGTGCGATCCTGTTGCCATGCATCACCAGCAGCCGGATCGGCCGCCGGTCGACTCCGGTCACAGGTATTTCCTGAATTTGAACCAGTGGCTCAGCTGCCATTTCCAAAGGAACAGCATCCTCCTGGGCCTGTTGTCCCCCTTCATGAACAGCGGGTGTGTCACTTTTTTCTCCCTGACCAGTTCCATCATCCTTCTCTTTATGTCTTCGTCCCTTGTGTACCGGAAGGCCACGCTGAGAGGGATGGCTGTCCAGAGATTCCTTTCTTTCGCGATTGTAAACTGCAGATCTCTGTCAAATATACGGTCTTCGACGACATACCTTGCCAGGTTATGGCCGGCCGCCGTCACGTAATAGTTGCTGCGCCCCTGCCGGAGGTTCATCTCAAGTATCTTGTACCTGCCGTCCCTGCTGTCATACTTGATGTCGAATGTCGCGAACCCGGTATAACCGATGCCGTCAAGGAAATCGCGCAGCTTTTCGGAAAGCCCGGGATCGTAATCGTTCATCAGCACGGCGGTATTGCCGATCCCATGGGGAGTGTGTTCTTCCAGCACCGTATGGGCAAGGGACATCAGTCTGACTTTCCTGTCCTTTCCCGAATAGGTGATCATTACCCGCAGGTTCGAGTCATCACCGGGCACGAAGTCCTGTATGATCAGCCGGTCGTCGTAGCCTGCGCCATATATCTGTTCTATGACTTCCTTCAGTTCCGCTTCGCTGTCCAGCCTGTACGCCTTTTTCTGCGTCGGGAACTCGTGCTGCCAGTACCTGATGCCGTTGGAAGGCTTCAGGAACACGGGGAACCCGAAGGGCAGCGTGAAGCTGCTTCCCATGGACCTGTCGTAAATGAATGTTTTCGGGTACTCCACGCCATGGAGGTCACACATTTTATAAAACTCGGTCTTGGTCAGCAGCCTCTCCATGAGCTGCTCGTCCACGTAAGGAGCGACGATGTTCCCGGGCAGCCTGTCCGCATTCCTGATTATGAGTTCGACATAATTGTCGCCGCAGCCCATGAGGATGATCTTTTTCCCGGCAAACTCCGCCGCCGTTTTCTCTATTGTCTTTATGAACGTTTCCTCCGAATCGAGTCCCGGAACGTGACGAAAATCGATTATCCTGCTGTGGCAACTTGGCCCCGCGGCGGCTTTCCCGATCACCACCGACCTGACCCCGTATGCCTCGTAAAATGCCCTTGACATGCCATATGTGTTGATGTCGTTTCCAAGCAAAACAGGTATGAATTCTCTGTCCTGTATATCCAAAATATATGTACCTCGCTGTCCGCAATATTTGTGCCGGCATGCGCCGGCCGTGACGGACGACGCCGTCGTTTTTTGCACATACCACGTTCATTTTAGTATATCGGGCTGTAAAGTGCAAGACAAACTGTCCGGCGCCATCATACAGCCGGTTGATGCCGGTTTATATAAGTCTTGCCTGAAAATTCCTGTTGCATTACCAAATTATTCGCTATTTTGAAACGAAGGTAATCGGACATGCCTTTCAGGCAACCGGACAGTTTCCTGCACTGCAGCTCAGCCACCGCGGCCCGGATCATTTCAGCTGAGTTCCCTGAGCTGTTTTGTCAGCCTGCTGAACTCCTCTTCCAGCGCTTCCCTGTCTTCTGCCTGTGTCTGCAGAGAGAGCCTGCTGATCACCTCTGTTAACCTCATCCGTATTATATTTTTCTCCAGTTCCCTGTTCCGTACCACATCAGCAGCCCTCATGCCTTCTTCGTATTCATCGATGCCGCCCTCGAATGTCCTGACTGTCAGTCCGCCGGTCACCAGCAGCCTGTCTGCGACAGCGCGGACAAAGGCCCTGTCATGCGAAACGAACAGGACCGTCCCTTCATATTCCTTCAGAACGTTCTCCAGCGCCTCTATAGACTGCATATCGAGATAGTTTGTCGGCTCGTCGAGGAGAAGGACATTGGCCTTCGACACGAGCAGTTTCGCAAAGCAGACCTTTATCCTTTCCCCTCCGCTCAGCACGCCGACCTTTTTGAAAACGTCACTGCCCGGGAGCCGCAGCCGTGCCAGTATCGTCCTCGCAGCCGCCTCGCTTTGCACGCTGTCCTTCATCACGTTTTCCAGGACGGTTTTCCCGGGGTCGAGGTCTTCGAGAGACTGCCTGAAATATGCCAGCCGGGCTTTGGGTACGATATTTATGCACCTTGCTGCAGCTGCCATTGCGTCACCAAGCGGCGGCCGAACGCCGCTTCCACACCCGGCAATATCCGGGCGTTCCCTGACCGGAGCCGCCGCCCGGGTGTCATGACTTCCGTTTCGCTCGAGCCAGGCTGCATAGATCAGGTTGAGCAGTGTCGTCTTCCCGGTGCCGTTTCCGCCCCACAGCGCTGTCTTCAGACCGTTGGTGACCGTAAAACCGGCATTTTTGAAGACAGGTACGTTCCCGTAGCTGAAGCTCAGCCTTTCCGCGCTGATGACGGTTTTGTTCTCCGGCGGTTCTGTCAGTGAGAAGTCCAGCCTGATCACGGGCTGTTCCTTCGGTTTCTCTTTCTCTTCCAGCTTTTCAAGCCTCGTCGCCAGGCTCTTTGCAGCTCTGGTGATCTTCTCCTGGCTTTCAGCCGCCCTGCGCTTATGGAGCCTTGCCTCGGAATTGCCCATCCTTGCAGGGGCTTTGCGTACTTTCCCGGCTCTCCTCATCCGGTCAGATATTGCCTGTTCAAGCGCTGTCTTCTCCGCGATATATTTCTCAAACTCAGCGATGGACCTTTCCCTCTCCGCCTCACACTGCTTCCTGTAAAACGAATAATTGCCGCTGAAGGTACGTATGCCCCCGTCCTTCACCTCGATTATCCTGTTGCAGAGAGCGTCGAGCAGGCTGCGGTCATGGCTTACCATTACGAAGGACTCCAGCTGCTCAAGCTTTTGCCTGAACAGTTCGATCCCCCTGTAATCCAGATTGGAGGTCGGCTCGTCAGCAAACAGCAATGCGGTATCCCTGCTGAAGGCTCCGGCGATTTTCAGCCTTGTCTGTTCACCCCCGCTCAACGCCTGCCTGTCGAGTTTCGTTCCGATTTCGAATTCGCTGAGTAGCTTCATCGCAGTCCCGGATGCTTCCGCCTTCAATCGACGGATGTCATGCCCCTCATGCATATCGAACTGCCTTATATACCCGACTTCGCAAAACCGCCTTACATAGCCCTCGTCCGGCTCAAGGCTTCCATACAGTATATCCAGGAGCGTGGACTTGCCGGAACCGTTGATCCCCGTCACCCCGATACGGTCCCCGGAGTATATCTTCAGTTCATCAAAACCGATTATGAGCCTGTCCCCGTAGTATTTCCTGATGTTCACAGCTTCCAGCAATAACAAGAAAGATCTCCCCTTTCAACCGGCCGGTGCAGGAAAGACCTTTATACTTCACCAAAAGAGCTGCCCTTGCCCGTAAGGACATATCCCGGCAATTGTCATAACAGATGGATAAATCACGGCTGTTCTTTCGGAGTTATTCCGCCAATGTCGCTCAAATGAGAACATGAAGACGGCAAGGTATATAAATAGCCAATCCGGCACCGACCTGAGCATTTTTGCCCGGTTATTCCAAATCGTTTGCTTTTTGCCGGATCAGCGAATGATCATCCCGTAATACCTTGCCCTTTCAGAATATTTTAATATTGAGTTTGCTCTTCGAATTTTATATTATCTCAAGCCTATTATATTTTAGCCTCAAAAGCAAGCGACGTCAATACGCGGCAACTGCTGCGCCACGAACCTGTTCCGTTGCCGCATGGCATCAGTCATTCATCACCACAGGAACTACTGTCCGTTGAGGGCCTGTCACCGCCGGCGCTTCAGATTTTCCACGCGCCGGTATCACGCACCGGTCTGACTGCATCAGTCCTCCTCTGCGTCCAACAGTCCGGAGGCTTTGAATATCTTGCCGTAATAGTCAGTCTCCAGTATCTTCGCTGAATACTTGAATTTGTCGGCAACCTTTTTGTTTATCTGCTTCACGTATTCGTCGTCCTTTTCAGTACCGTCGAAGAATGTCACCTTTCTTTTTGTGGAGTCGTACATGGCCCTGTCCGTTATCCAGCTCCTGTTCGAGAATATGACAAGCGGCGGCGCCGATGAAAGGATGTCTTCCCCCATCAGCAGCCTTGAATCGTATTCGAGCCCGAACAGGTTTGAAAGGGTGGGGATAATGTCCAGGCTGTCGCAGGGTTTATCCACTATGACAGGATCCATGCCTTTTTTATATATTATCAGATGGTTCCTGTAGATCTCGAAATTGGTTTCGACTTCGTGCCCTGCCAGTTCGTCTATGTTTTCCTTAGGCAGTCCATAGGGATAGTGGTCGGCGCTCAGCACTATGACCGTGTTTTCAGCGATGCCTGCCTCTTCGAGCCGGTCCATCAGCGCCTTCATGGCGAATTCCAGTTCAAGGTTGCAGGCGATGTATGCCTTGGAAGCGCTGGAATACGGGAGATGTTCAACATACTCCCTGTTCTTCGCAGCCATCCGGTTCCCGCCAAAGTTGTAGTTCATGTGCCCGCTCACGGTCATGTAGTATGCGTGGAACGGCTGGTGGTTTATATACTCGTCGACGGTGACTTCGATCATCTCAAGGTCCGATTCGGGCCATGTCTTTTTGACCTCGAGGCCGTTCCCCACTCCCTTGTAGTCATATCCCATGTTTGGATGAGACAGGTGCCTGTTGTAATAGGTGTATGTGTGGTTATGGTATGCCTTTGTAAGGTACCCCAGTTTCCTGAACTGGTTGCCCATGGCAAACGGCATGTAGTTGCTGCCCGACTTCGAAAAGCTCCAGACTCCTCCCTTCGGTATCAGCCCGGTGCATGCCACGTATTCGCCGTCGGACGTGCTCACCCACCATATCGGGGTATAGAAATTCCTGAACACGAATCCCTCGTTTATCATCTTATACAGCGTCGGAGTCAGTTCCGGGCTCACGGCATACGGCGAAAAGCCTTCCGCAGTGAACATGATCAGGTTGCATCCCTTGAAGATCCCCGTATACTCGTTGGTCGGAGTGGGCTCTACGGAGGAGAAATATTTGTGCATCTGGTACAGCGGATCGCTCTCTCCCGAGGCCATCAGCGCCTCAAAATCTATATCCATCACGTTGTAAGGCTTCACTGGTTCGGCCGGCTCTTCCGGTTCCGCCTGATCATCGCCATCCTGTGAAGGCAGATCGCCCCGGTCATCAGGATCCTGGCTGCCTCCCGGCGTTTCGTCAGGCGTTTTGTCGGACGGGTCCGTATTCCCCGTTTCACCATCCGGTCCTGTTGTTCCTGTCCCCTCGCCGTCATCTGCTCCCGGTTTCAAATGCAGCCTGTTCAGCAGCGCCTCCTGCATCGCGTCCGCCGCCATCCGTTCCAGGTCGAGGCGTACGGTGGTGAACAGTCCCAGCCTGTCGACAGAGAGGTCAAGTGAAAATGCCTCGAAATATATAGTGTTCTGCGAAGAAGGATCGTCACCGGTAGCTGCAACACAGGCGTTCGAACCCGAATAGCTCAATACACAGAAAGCCAGTACCATGCTCAGTTCCCTGATCCCCTTTTCAGGTATCTCCATCTTTCTGCCGTATATCAGCATGAATACAAGCGGGACAAAGAGAAGCAAAATGCCTGCGATATTTTTCAGTATGGCTTCCAGGGCGATGTCCCAGAACTGCATCGCATCACCGGCTCCCCCCACGGAGACCAGCGAAAGCGGGGTCCGGAATATGCAGTAATATACCAGTTGTACGCCATATAAAAGAGTGATCAGACATGTTGCCACGATCGATATCGTTTTCGACCATTTCGAGGAGAATGCTCCCGCAATAAGGTAAATGGCCGTACCGCCTGAAAGAGCGAATATGACGGAAAAGAAGTAGCCTGAAGACAGCCCCCTGAAAAGCCAGAACCTGTACACTGTCTCGAGGTAGATTATCATCATCACGAAAAAGCTAAGAAGCCAGTAATCAGATAATATCCGGCAAATACTTTTAAAGCCCTTTGAATTTCTGAACCTGACTGCTCTTTCGTCATTTTCCAGGAAATCTCCGACTTTCTCCGTCAATCCCGAAACGTACCTGGCAATGGAGCCTGTCGCTTTTGAAAAAATCTCTGCAAGTTTTGTGTCTCTGAACCTGTCTGTTACTCTGTCCATTGCTCTGTCTTTTACTCTGTCTCTCATTCCCGACGTCATAACCTGAAAACATCTTCTTTCTGCAGCACGATCACCCGGAAGGGACCAGTCATATCGTGCAGGTATTCATTTACTAAGGATATATTTTATCAGTTTTATCCGACGGCGGCAACAAATCAGGTATACCGGTCCACAGCCGGGAATTCCGCACATGTCCAGTTATTATTATCACCAAAATGGATGCGCCTTCAGCATCATATTTGAGGACAATTTTTGCAATTTGCCAAAAAGAATGATATAAGTTATATAATCAGTGATATAATGTCATCCGGCGGCATTCTGCCGCCATAACCAAGCAAGGGAGTCCTGCAAATGCCTGAAATCATAGATATACATGCCCACATATTTCCCGGAAGGATCGCGGAAAAAGCTGTTAGTTCCATCGGGAAATACTACGGCATAAAAATGAGTCATAAAGGCACTGTCGAAGACCTGCTCGAAAGCGGGAGCAGGATAAATGTCAGCAAATACGTGGTGCACTCTTCCGCAACTGTCGTGGAACAGGTCCGGGCAATAAATGACTATATTGCCGAAGTCCAGTCGGCCCATCCCGAATTTGTCGGATTCGCGACGCTCCATCCGGGACTCGGGAATGTAGCTGCCGAAGTGGACAGGATAATCGGTCTCGGGCTCAGAGGGATAAAGCTGCATCCCGAGTTCCAGCGCTTCTCAATCGACGATGACGATATGATGCCCATCTATGAAGCCGTAGAGGGCAGGCTGCCCGTACTGATGCACATGGGCGACGAAAATGCGGACTCTTCGAGCCCCGTCAGGCTTTCCAGGGTGCTTGACAGGTTCCCGGGCCTCGTCGTCATAGCGGCGCATTTCGGTGGATACAGGATGTGGGATCTCTCGTGCGAATACCTTATAGGCAGGAACGTATACCTGGATACCTCCAGCACACTGGCTTTCATCAGCCCCGAGCAGGCAACGGACATGATCAGGAAGCACGGTGCGGACAAAGTGCTGTTCGGCTCCGACTATCCGATGTGGGATCACCGGGAAGAGCTTGAAAGGTTCATGGCCCTTGATCTGACCGAAGAAGAGCGGAAGGCCGTCCTTTATGGAAATGCTGAAAAGCTGCTGCTGGGCAGATACTGATAGTTACTGGCGGGAAAAGTCATTGACGGGAGTGCGGAAACACCGGCATGTCATGCCAGGTGCTCCTGCCCTCCCGTCTTTCATGTCCGGGTCTACTTTACCAGGTAAAATCACAGCACTATCTCGCACGGGAATATATCCCTGCCGACGGTGACCCTTGCCTTTTCACCTGCCACTTCTATCTCATATTCGCCTTTGAAACCACTTACGATGATGCTTCCCGTTTCATCGGTCACGAGTTCTGCCGGTTTTGTCCACCACTCATCCTTCACCAGTCGGCGCAGGGCTTCATAAGCAGGCTTGACCTGGCTGTCCGTCGTTACGAGCCCGGACGGCGCTTTCAGCCATCCTCCGTCGGTGAATCCCCACCATGTGATGGATTCGACATGCGGATCAGCAAACAGCGTCCTGTAATGGGTCTCGAGCTCGGCTGCCTGTCTTTCCAGCCCATCCGGCGTCGAAGGCCATTCATCAACGACATAATCGTTCAGGTCAACTATGTGCGGCGGCATCAGGTGGCCTGATACGAGCGTGTTCTCAGTAAAGTGGAGCGGCAGGTTGAACCTGGAATACCTCTCCAGGACTCTCTGCGTCTTCTCCACTCCCCAATAGCCCTGGTGCATGTGGGACTGTATCCCGATGGCGTCTATGGGCACGCTGGCCTCAAGGCATCCCTCGATCAGTATCTCGTACGACTCGGAAGTTTCAAAATCGTTTATGAGGAGCACTGCGTCAGGATTTGCCTTCTTCGCCGCGGCAAACACTTCCTTTACAAGGCGTATGCGGCCAAGTTCCTTGCATATGCGCGTGATGCCGTTGTCGTACTTGTCGAATATGGGCATTATCACGACCTCGTTTATAACATCCCATATATCCACGATGCCGGCAAAATTGGTCACATCGCGGCGTATCCTGTTCAACTGCACTGCCAGGATGTCTCTGTTGCTCAGTTCGAGCAACCAGGGGGCTGTCGCGGTGTGCCAGCAGAGAGGATGCCCTTTCAGCCTGACTCCCCTCTCGGTCAGCCAGTTCGATGCTTTTTTGTAAATCTCTGTTCCCGGGTTGCCCCTTACAGGCTCGAACATTCCCCAATAGAACGGAAGAGTAGTGTAGTTGAAAACTTCAAGGAACAGCCTGAACCTCTCCTCGGCCAGTTCCCTGTCCCTGTCCTGCAGCATCCCGTTGGCATAAGGTATGATGCTGAAATCGGTGCAGCCGAACAGGAACTCGTGGCTGACCTGTTTTACGGTCACTTTCTGGTTTTTGACCGGTGTTTTGTCCTTCCCCAGGATCGTTACCTTTCTGGATCCTTTCCGATGTTTCAGTGGATCGTTGTGCACTTCCGCCATGATCGCCCCTCCTGACTGTTTTATATTTCGATGATAAACCGTGGATTCCGGACCGGTCCTTGCGGTTCCGTGAACCGGTGACCCGGATGATCCGGCGGTTCAACCCCCGGCTATTTAAGCAAAACACCCTTTATCTGCTTGTCCAGGCCGCGGATAAAAGCCTCCCCGTCCTCTGCGCTGCCTGCAACATCGCCGTAATGCATCGGCACTGCGACTGCCGGCTTTATGATGTTGGCAGCCCTGGCCGCTTCATCCGCATTCATCGTATAGGTGCCGCCGACAGGCAGGAATACTGCGTCGGCCTTTATCGACTCCATTTCGGGGATAAGGTCCGTATCTCCCGCAAAGTAATAGTCCGCACCGTCGATATTCACGACATAGCCGACCCAGTTTTTGTCCTTTTCGTGGAATTTCTTGCCGACGTTGTACATCGGGACAGTAGAGAATTTTACTCCGCCGACCTCATAGCTTTCCGACGGCCGTACTGCGGTCACGTTCCCGAAGCCTGCATCCGCCAGCAATGCGGCGCTGCTTTCAGGAGCTATGAAGGCAGTATCCTCCCTGGCAAGCTTCCTGATGTCTTCCACCGAAAGATGGTCGAAATGGTCGTGCGAAACGAATATGAAATCTGCGTCCATCGGCTCCCCTTCGATTCTGAACGGATCGAAGTAAAAGACTTTGTCCCGCTGAATGCGGATCGTAGCGTTTTTCATCAGGCTGACGCCTTTCAGCAAAGCATCTTCATTTCCCGGATTCTTCACCGATATCGCCTCCCTTATATTCAATTATAACTCATTGTTCAAGGAAAAACTTCCGGTTGCAGAAAATTTTCCCGCCGGAATGCAATGACCATCTGCAAAAGGTGCCTGAAATATTTGCAGGAGTTGGCACATGCTCACTGTACAGCATCCTTGTCCGTGAGCATATAGTATTGGATAATGCTGTACATATCGAGCAGGCCTTTGGTCTCCTTGGATGGCTTCTCGGTAAAAGTGTCCTTTTCCTTTATGAAACGGCTGCTTATGACCGGGATCTCCTTCCTCAGTTCAGACAGGTAATTGAAATAATTGCCTCCGTTAAGGCCGACTGACTCAAGCAGTTCCACCGCAAGATAATTGACGCTTATTTGCGGGCCCTGGCCTTTTTTCACCGCCACACCATTTTCAAGCAGCAGTTTTTCCGCAGATCCATTTATCAGAATGAAATATGGCGTTTCATACTTGTTCAGGTACTCCTGCAGGGACCCGTCCGGGTCGATGCCGAACCCCAGTGCCCTGTATCCGACGTCATTTTCGCCAAGCCACGGCAGGTGGTCGGAGAAATAGATGAATACGACCGGCTCCTCCATCTCCATTATCGAATCGGCAAGCCATCCAAGGGCTCTGTCGCAGCGCATCAGCCCGTTAAGGTAATTGTTGAGGATATTGTATGTAGCCTCGTCCATATTTTCGCTCTTTTTCAGTATCTGCGGGTAACCGATGTCTTTCTTCGAATACGGGCCGTGGTTGTCTATGTTGACCACGAACTGGAAAAACGGCCTGTCAGGTTCCCTGCCCAGCTGCTCCCTGAATTTCTCCAGCAGGAACTCGGCAGTATCCTGGTCGGAAATATATCCATGGTTTATCTCGACATTCCCCAGGTCCATATCATTTTTGAAATAGATGCTGTCAAAGCCGAAAAACCTGTACACGTTGACCCTGTTGTAAAACCATGATTCGCCCGGATGGAACGCCATTGTGGCATATCCGTGCTTCTCCAGGACCCTTGCGAGCGAAAACGTGTCATGCCTGATGTAGTAGGAGTACGGGCTGGTCAGTTCAGGCATGACGGGCATGGAGTGGCCTGTAAGGAATGAAAACTCGGTATTTGCGGTGCCTCCTCCGAAAACGTTCGTCACGATCCTTCCGTGATAGGCCATCTGTTTTATCCTGTTGAAGTTGGCGAGCGGGTCATACCCTTCGTTGAACTCAATGCCGGGTATCCTGTCCATATCGTAAAAGGCCTCCCCCATAACTGCTATGATATGGGGCTTCTTTCCGCTGACTTCAGGCCAGCCGGGCTTGACGTACTGAGACAGCCCGGATTTAGCCAGTTCCCTGTCATAGCCTTCCGGCTTAATGGACCTGTAAGCTCCTGTACGCACGAGGAACGAGTACATGAACCCCCGGGATTTGTAAAGGTTGACCTTCGAATATTCCGAACCATCCACCTTGAAGCTGTTATACAATTCCGTTTTTTTGTAGATCCCGAAAAATGAAATCAGGAACAATACCACAACGGCAACGGCCCCCGCTGTCCTCACAGGCCATTTCAGTTTCTCCGACCTGACGAAAACAAACAGCAGCACGGTGAAAACGATCCAGAAAACCAGGCTCAGCACCGTTATCCTGTCAAAGGGCAGTTCGGTCACCCTGACTACCGTGGCAGCTTCCGTCCCAAGCAGGATGTCCGCCGGCAGGAAGGGTTCCTCCCTCAGTTCCATCATGAAGCGGTTGACAATGTGGGCAATAATGTACACCCCGCCGCCAATGCCGAACGCAAACCAGTGCCTTGAGCTCACATGATAAAGCAGCAGCATCAGGAACAGCAGCGGCAGCATGTTCAGCAGGAACAGCAGCGGAGAACGGACATACCTGAGGATGTTGCGGATATCCACAACGTCGGAAAGCAGTATGCCCAGAACAGACAAGCCCAGTGAAAAAATGAGAACTGCCAGCAGATTTATGTAATAGTTTCTGATAACGATCCTATGTCCATCCCTGTAAATCAGCGATTTTTCCGTCACCTGTCACAACCTCCCGGAACTGTGTGTTTTACTATTTTTAGCATTAGTATCTGTTGCTATACCCCGGCATCTCCTGCCGTGCAGCTGGAGCAGCATAACCTGGAATGGAAGCAGATGATGTCCATTGCCCCATTTGAAATTATAGCACATTTTTGAGGCCAGTCATGATCTGGTGCAGGCATTCCTGCCGGTGCGGGAACGAAGTGATCAGTATGCGTCTTCGCAGCAGATGCCACATCCGGGATGGCTGTAATCTCTCTAGTAACTGACGTACAGCCTGTCTCCCCTGCGTACAAGTATCCCGTCCTTCTGAAGTTCTTCCAGTGCCATTGTGATCTCACCCGGAGTGCATCCCTGGAACGGCTGGAAGTTCTCATCTGTGATGCCGCTGTCTCCGATGTCCAGGTAACCCTTGTAATGGATCAGTTCAAATATGTACCCCTTCAGATACGCCATCTTCCCGTCATCAATACCTGATGCGGCGGCATACGCCCGGACAGGCTTCATTTCTCCGCCTTCATATACGTAATAGCTGTACTGCGTGCACAAAGCAAACGGATACTCGCTCAGAACTGAAACGCAGCAAAGCTCATCGCGGCCATCCCCGTTGAAATCGTTCACCAGGTACCAGAGCGGATGAGGAGCGAAAGCACCCTTTGACTCCAGGCGCTGCCTGAAGGAGTCCTCATCTCCGAAATAACCGGCGTAATACCCGTCATCGATCTTCAGATCCATGCTCACGCCAAATGCCGGATATTCTATGCTCACCGTTTTATCGCCCTTGTATTTCAGGACCCTTTCCGTATCAGCGATCCCGATTTCCATAATACCACCGTTTTCGTACCTGTAGGCATTTGCGACTCCGGTGGAACCGATACCGTTGGTAGCCCATGTATAGATCACCAGCATCGCTTTACTTTTACCGTCCCGTTCCGGAAGGAACCTTATTTCAGGCATTTGTAGAACAGTACGGTACGGCCTGGTGAACATATCGGTGGCATATCCCTCCACAACTGCGATTTTGCTGCCATTGACGCTCAGGACCAGGTCACCTTTGCTGTTGTCGCTTTTATACCTCTCATAGACAAGTTCGATATTCTCAGCTTTTCCGTCACCATCCAGGTCTTCGGAGCAGTCAATGGACATTACGCGTATCTTCTCCGCTCCGATACCGACGGTTTTGCTCCCGGCGTCAAAGACAAGAGTGTCCCACAGAGGGTCCGCGGATCCCCAAAGTGTATAGCGGCGCTCTTCTCCTTCGAAACGGAATACATTCCCTTCCCTTGTAAACAGTATGTCCCTGGCGCCTTCAAACTTCAGCCGGTAGTCATAATGGCCGTAGTCAAACCCATCCGCCTGTTTTTTGCCTTCCGCGGATTCAGGGGCCACTGTTTCGCTTTTTGAAATGATATCTGAGAACGTGTATACGAGGGATTCAGAAGCATCGTAGGCAATGCTGTCACCGTATTTCTGGATCTTCAGGGGACGCCATTCTTTAAAGAAACCCTCCAGGTCACTCACGAGTTCCTGTTTTTCATCTGTTCCGGCAACGGATCCATCCCGAGCGGCTTTTGATTCCCCGTCGGCATCCGTTCTGCCCTCAGCACCCGGTCCGGTCGCAGTATCATACGCGGTTGAAGCTTCAGGCAAGGTTTCAGAAGCAGCTTCGGCATCAGATGGGGTATATTGAGCCTGGCGGCTCCGGCATCCTGTGGTGAGCAGCAACGCTGCCGCAATGAACAGCATAGCACGTTTCATGGATCAAAGGCCCCTTCCCGGCAAATTTTGCTGATTGTCAACTTCTTCGACATATTGTTAAAATTCAAAGTTCCTGTTTACGCATATTTTTCCATCCTTTTGCCTGCAGGATGGTCTGCCGGCCGCCTGCAGGGTTTCGGTCCGCAGTCTGCAGGCCTGTAATATACGGGTACGCAGACACAGATAAGTCGCGATTGCTTGCCCTGCGTCTGACACACCTTCGCCTGCTCACGGGGTATCATCGAAAAGGTTCAACGCATGATGCGTATTGGTTGCGGCAAACCGGCTGCGGTACCTTGACAGGCATCCCTTTTCATATTACTATAAATGGAACAACAAAAACAGGTAATCAGCGATGAAGAGAAGAGTAAGTCATTGACGGCCATTACAGAGAGCTCCGGGATGGCTGAGAAGGAGTATGGCACGGATGACCGAAGATGGTCTTGGAGCTGTTCGCGGCGAACCGGCTTTCAAATCCGCTCAGCCGCCGACGGGTGCGCCCGTTACCGCGCCGGGGAATGGCATACGGCCGCATACTCGGTGCGTATAAGTTCCTGCTGAGGCTGAAGCTGCGAAGCTTCGGTGAACCGGGGTGGTACCACGGAGTGTTATGCTCTCGTCCCCAGGATAATGTCCTGGGACGGGAGCTTTTTTATTGGTCATCGGACATGAAAAACCATAAAAATCGGGAAAGGAAGTGGAATATATGAATGTCCTTATCGGAAACGCATGGCCATATGCCAACGGATCGCTGCACATAGGCCACATTGCCTGCCTTCTGCCGGGCGACATACTGGCAAGGTACCACAGGGCAAAGGGCGACACTGTGATGTTCGTATCCGGCAGCGACTGCCACGGCACGCCTGTCTCGATCAGGGCAAGGCAGGAAAACAAGACGCCGCAGGAGATCAGCGACGAGTACCATGAGGAATTCGTGAAGTGCTTCAATAAGCTCGGGTTCTCATACGATCTTTACTCAAAGACATCAGGCCCGGAGCACAGGGAGTTCGTCAGGGAGTACCACAGGAAACTGTATGAAGGCGGTTATGTCTATGAGAAAACCACGCTGCAGACATACTGCGGGACCTGCGGGCAGTTCCTGCCAGACCGCTTTGTCAGGGGCGTTTGTCCCAACTGCGGCGAAAAAGCCCGCGGCGACCAGTGCGAGGCCTGCGGCAGCGTGCTCGATCCCGAAAGCCTGCTGGAACCTGAATGCACTGTATGCGGCAGTACACCTGAACTAAAGCCTTCTGCACACCTGTACCTGGCCCTGACCAGGATGAAGGAAAAACTCGAAAACTATATAGAAAGTCACAAAGACTGGCGAAAAAACGCTTACGAGATGTCAAGGCGGTACCTGAACGAAGGTCTGAGGGACAGGAGCCTGACCAGGGACCTCGACTGGGGCATCGATGTGCCGAAGGAAGGCTTCGAAAACAAGAAAATCTACATCTGGGCTGAGAACGTGCTCGGATATGTGTCACTGTGCTACACTCTGTGCCGGCAGAAGGGACTGGACTTCCTGGAATTCTGGAATACCAGCAGGCAATATTACGCACACGGCAAGGACAACATACCGTTCCATACCATCATACTGCCGTCGCTGCTTCTCGGCCGCACCGACTGCGCGCTGAAACTCCCTGACGTGATCGTATCCAGCGAATACCTGACCCTCGAAGGAAAGAAGATCTCCACGAGCAACAACTGGGCTGTCTGGATAAAGGATATGCTGGAGCGCTACGATCCGGACTCCATCAGGTATTTCCTCGTCGCCAACGGCCCGGAGCAGAGGGACACCGACTTCACGTGGACCGAGTTCATCAACAGCCATAACGGTGAACTGCTCGGGGCATACGGCAACTTTGTGAACCGGAGCCTCAAATTCATACAGAAATTTTTTGGCGGGACAGTTCCGGGCTTTTCACCGGCGGATCCGGCATCCGAAGCATTTGCAGACAACTTTTCCGATGAAGACTGTCAGGCTTCGGCCGGACATCCCGATGGCAGCCAGGCGGCCGGTATTTCCAGTCGGTCTGCTGAAATGCTTAAAGAACTGCACGCCCTCTTCCCGTCCGTCGGCGCACTGATCGAACAGTGCTGTTTCAAGGCTGCGCTGGAAACGATATTTGCATATGTCCGCAAGGCCAACAAATACTTCGATGAACAGCAGCCGTGGATCACCGTGAACAGTGATATACGAAAATGCCGCGAAACAATGGACACATGTGTCCAGATCGCGGCAAACCTCGCGGTGCTGCTGGAACCCTTCCTGCCTTTCTCTTCGGCGAAGATAAGGGGTATGCTTCCGATGGACAGTACAGCGTGGCAGCCGGTCAGCATACCGGCAGGCAGGAAACTTGGGCAGGTGGATATCCTTTTCGAAAGGATCGACAAAAAGATGATAAAAGAGGAACTTGAGCGGCTCCACAGGTAATACCGGCGGCACAGCCGGACAGCAGCGCCGGACGCGTACCGCCATACTGCGTCACGGTCCGCTTCGGCCAAACGGCTTGACTGCGGTAACGACCGGATATAACATTATATTGACATCCTTTTTACAATGTTATCCCGATTGGAGGGCACTGTATGGTACTGATCCCCTTCCCGAAAATACTGGAGCAATCACAGGGCACATTCCGGATCTCGGGCATGACCCTGATATACCTTGACACCTCATGCGATTATGCCGATTTCGAAGCCGCCCGGGCACTCAGGGATGAGATCCTTAAGTCGACAGGGGCTAAGCCGGCGATCACAAGGGGCAAATATTCAAAAGGCACGAATCCCGGAGCAGGTGACGGGGAATATCCGGACAGCCTAAATGCAGCATATCCGGCCAACCTGATAGTATTGAGGAGATCCGCCCGTTCCGGCGCTGCCGGATCCGGTGTCTCAAAGAAATCCGCCGTCTTCCATATAAATGCATCTGATCCCGCGGGCGCTGCTGATTTCACATCACAGCAGTCATACACGCTGACGGTGGACAGGGATGCCATAGTCATCACCGGCAATGGCGGCAGCGGCCTGTACTATGGCATTCAGACCCTCAGGCAGCTCATCAGGAATTTCGGCGCCGATATCCCGTGCCTCAGGATAGAAGACAGCCCGTCCCTGGAATACAGGGGATTCTATCATGACATTACCCGGGGAAAGGTGCCGACCCTCGAAACTTTGAAAGAACTGGCCGACAGGCTCTCCTTCTACAAGATAAACCAGCTTCAGCTGTATGTCGAGCATTCGTTTGCCTTCAGGAAGCACAGCGAGATCTGGACTGATTCAGATCCTCTCACGGCCGAAGATATACTTGAACTGGATGAATACTGCAGGAAGCGGTCCATTGAACTCGTGCCCTCGCTGTCGTCGTTCGGCCACCTGTACCACGCGCTGGTCTCCAGGTCCTTCAGGCACCTCAACGAATATGATGGCATACCTGAAAGGCCGTTCACATGGACAGACCGTATGGCTCACTATACGCTCGACGCGAGCGCCCCGGAAAGCCTCGGATTCGTCAGGGAAATGATAGACGAATTCATACCGCTTTTCACTTCAGACAAGTTCAACATCTGCTGCGATGAGACCTTCGACCTCGGCAAGGGGAAAAACAGCGCGCTGGCTGCCGATATAGGAGAAGGCAAGCTGTACCTGTATTTTGTCAGGGAACTGATAGAGCATCTGAGGAGCCGCAAAAAGAAAGTCATGATGTGGGGAGACATGTTGCTCCACTATCCCGAGATAATAGGCGAAATACCCAAAAACGTAGTGATACTCAACTGGAATTATGCTCCGGATGCTGATGAGGACGGATTCAGGAAGATATCAGAAGCCGGACTGAAACAGTATGTCTGTCCCGGCGTACAGGGCTGGAACAAACTGCTGAACAGCATCGACACGGCGACAGCCAACATCGGCAGACTGGCTGAGTATGCCAAAACATACGGGGCAGTCGGCATGCTGAACACGGACTGGGGCGACTTCGGCCATATAAATGCGCTCGCAGGCTCAATGCCGGGCGCCATCTACGGCGCAGGCCTCTCATGGAACCTTGACCGGCCCGGCCAGCCGACAGACGAAGAAATATCCGTAATGGAGTACGGAGACCGGTCCGGAAAGATCGTCGGCCTGGTAAGGGAACTCTCGCGTCAGCCGGTGATGGACTGGTATGACGTCGTGCTGTGGTATTATGCATCGGCCGGGTACGACACCGGTTCTTACGGAAGCGCTGAGCACATCAGGGAAAGGCTGCTGGGTCTCGATGCAGCGGCAGCAAGATCAGCCTACGACAGGATCATGGAACTTTCAGGCGAGATATCAGCCCTGGCCGGTAGCGTATATGAAGACAGGAAAAACGATATCAGGGAGATAATCTGCGCTGCTGACGGGCTTGCACTCTTCCAGGCACTGCTGCTTGTGATCAAAAAGGAGTTGCTGGAACAGGCAGCTGCCGAGCCGGTATTGAGCCCCGGCGAACTGGCAGTCAGACTGGAATACTGGTTCTCCGGCTACAAAGCCGTATGGCGGGCGAGGAACAAAGAAAGCGAACTCTTCAGGATAAAAGAAGTGATAATGGGCGTGTGCAGGCTGCTGCGTGATATCTGAACCGGCGTGTCCAGGCCCTGGACCTGCCCGGGATTCTTCGGACCGCCTCATGTATAAGGCCCTGATGTACAAGGCCTTGTTTCATATATGCGGACCTGTACATGTATAATTACATGTATAATATAGTTCCGTAATATGGACCTGCCTCATTATATCCCTGCTTAACACGTATGGATATACCCCAGTATATGGACCCTACTGTCCGGCAGCGGGTCATTGCCTGGTTTTTGATTTTTTGGCAAAGCTCAGGTCCCTTTTTTCAGCCTCGAATACGTAGTATCCGCCGGTCTCATGTATCCGGACGCCGCCGAAGATACTGATCAGCTTGTTTTTGTACCAGTCCTTCCTTTTTGTCACCATGTACATTTTCCCGCCGATCTTCAGCCGGTTGAAGCCCTTTTCTATAAACCTCCTGGCCACGGAAAAATCCGTGTGGTAAGGAGGGTTTGACAGGATACAGTCGAATCCGGTTTCATCGAGCGCGTCCAGGCCGTCGCTCTGCAGTATGTTCACGTGTCCCACACCGTTTCTCACTGCATTGGCCCTTGACAGCGACACAGCTTCAGGATCGATGTCTACCATGAACACATTTGCAGGATCGGTGAACTTCGCCGCCGTGATGCCGACCGCTCCATAGCCGCACCCGAGGTCGAGCACCTTCCAGCCATCCTGGAACTCGACGCATGACAGCATGGCCATGGTGCCGGCATCCACCCTTCTCGGTGAAAACACGCTGTCCGAAGTCTCGAATTCGAATTCATGTCCCTTGATAACAGCCCTGATCATCATGGCGACTCATCCCTGATCATTTTCTTTTCCTGCTGCCTGCGCTTCTTTTTGTTTTTGGTCTCATCCTCCCGGACCCTGGTTGCCGGGTTCATGCTCCAGGTCCTTCGGACTTCCTTCATCAGGTCATACATGGTCTTCTTTTTCTTTTTCATAGCCATCTCTCCGGCTTATCACACATCCCTGCGGCTCACCACATCCGTTATCTCTGCGGTTTGCCAAAGTCATCTCATAAGCCCGCTAAAAGCATTTCCCGGTTTGTCACGCCCGTTATCTCCGGCGGCTTGCCACAACCTGATCTCAGATCCGCGTCAATCATCCGGCTCATCAAAAGCATGCCGGGCTTAATACGTCCGGCTTCCACAGCACGCTCGTACCGTACTGTATCGCCCAATGCGCCGAACCGGATCCCGTCCCGATATCAGCCTTTTCACCGCACCTGCTTTGGTCCGTGTGCCTGTACCTACCCCTGTATCAGCTTCACATACACTTTCCTGGTCCTCGGACCGTCAAACTCGCAGAAATATATCCCCTGCCAGGTGCCCAGCTTCAGCTGGCCGTTTTCTATGATCACCGTGCAGGATGAGCCGACTACAGACGCCTTCGCATGGGCATGGGAGTTTCCTTCGATATGCCTGTAGCTTCCGCTTTCCGGAAACGCCCTGCGCAATATGCCAAGCAGATCATGGACCACATCCGGGTCAGCATTCTCATTGATGGTGACGCCGGCTGTCGTATGAGGCACATAAACCACCGCTATTCCGTCGCTGATCCCGCTTTTCTGCACATCCTGCCTCACCAGGGATGTGATATTGATCAACTCGTCGGATGAAGAAGTTTTTACGACATGCTCGAACATAACCATTGCCCTTCCTGTAATTTTTCCATAATCATATTCCGCAATACCGCACACACAATATTACCATATTTTCAATCAAAATTGAAAACATCATGCCCGGATATTATAATTTAACTGTAGCATTCTCTCCCGTAAGATACCGCACTGAAAGAACGATAACCACTGGGAGGTTTAAGGATGAACCCTTCGCGTCCCGGATCCCTCATAGCGCTGCGCCATTTCTCGTTTCCGAGACCGATTGCATGTTCATTGGTCAGCGGGGATCTTGAGAGTTTCTTCACCGTCAGGATCAGGGAGCCGATCGGCACATATATGAGCATCTCCAAGGGCGATCCGATAGTATTCGGCCTGATGGTGAGCGATTCAGCCGTCATTCGGGGCGGATTCATCCTGTCAAGGAAAGAAGGCAGCATCACCATATCTCCGGACACAACAACTCCCATAACTATCGAAAGAAGAAAAAGCCCAAGATTCCCGGTTTCACTCCTCGGCCGCGTCAACAGCGTAAATGGCAGGGAATGCTCGATTCCGGCACGGATCAAGGATATCAGTTACGACGGCATACGCATTTACACAGAGTATGACCTGAATATCCGGGACAGTATATGTGTCAGTATCCGTGAAGGAGCCAAAGAACCGGATATCATGGGTACAGTCGTCAGAAACGCCCGGATGTTTGGCCGTAATGAATACGGTGTGCAGATAATGGACAGATCCGGAGGCACGGTATCCTCGGTAAAAGAATTCATCGATTTCATTGCCGTGCAGGAGGAACACATGATCGAAGAAGTCCTTCTGCGTTCACTCCACCATGTCGATGGACAGCAGTCCTGATTTCATGGAAAGCCTCCTGAGGTTTTTATCATACATTGCCGGAGATCTCATGTTTTTCAGGAATAATTCCTTTTCAGGGACTGCAGGTTTTTCCGGTACCTGTCCATGCAGCCCCCGATGCCCTCTTCCAGGGCACGTGCCAGTGCAAGTGAACTTTTGAATGCGTAGCTGATCTCCTCAGCCGAGCTTGGACTGATAAACCCGGCAGCCGAGATCCCGCGACATCCGGCCTGAGGCGGAAAGTGTGGACTGTCCTCCGCTTGCAGACCATAAGCTTTACAAATTTGAGAATACTTCCCCGAGTCCGCACTGGAGCAGCAGGTTCGCGTACCTGTCATACGGCGTGGGAGACCTGTTTATGAGGACAAGCCTGTCTCCCCTGTAATACCTGATAAGTCCAGCGGCAGGATAGACAGAAAGCGATGTACCTCCTACTATGAGCATTTCGGCTTCACTGATGTGCCGGACAGCTTCATCGAGCACATCCTGGTCAAGTCCCTCCTCGTACAGCACGACATCGGGCTTTATCACGCCGCCGCAGCTGCACCGGGGCACTCCTTTAGCTTCGATCACCGTTTCGACACCGTATGACTTGCCGCACCTCACGCAGAAATTCCTCAGTACAGAGCCGTGAAGCTCCAGCACTTTTTTGCTCCCGGCCTTCTGATGCAGCCCGTCGATATTCTGCGTTATGACTGCCTTCAGCTTGCCCTCGGCTTCGAGCTGTGCCAGCTTTATATGGGTGATGTTTGGTTCCGCATCAAGAAACAGCATCTTGTCCCGGTAGAACTCGTAAAACTCTTCCTGGTTCCTTACAAAAAAGGAAAAGCTCAGGATAGTCTCGGGAGGATACCTGTATTTCTGGTTGTACAGCCCGTCGACACTGCGGAAATCCGGTATCCCGCTTTCCGTGGACACCCCGGCTCCTCCGAAGAAGACGATGTTGCCGCACTGCCCGATCCATTTTCGCAGAACTTCCACACCGGACATGTTTTCATCTCCCCTGCATATGTACTTGCCACATGTCCCGGCACACCGGACATGGTAACCGCTTACAGTTATAATACTATCACTAACATTATGCTCAATCAAACCGGTGTGTAAAACAGCGCAGTTACTGCCCGAAGCTTAGGCTTCCCTTTTTGGCCAGCGTGGCAAGGTCATGTACCTGCAACTGGCTGCCGGAAATGGTATACAGGTTGTTCCCGATGTAGAATCCCCTCAGGATGAAATACTCTCCCCTGACCTCATACACCGGCGTTCCGTCAGGCACATGCGTTATACGGCCCTTGTATGAGAAATCGCCGGCCGATATGTTGTACAGGTAGTATCCGACGAAATATTCCGAATGGGAGTCCATGTAATAGACCGGGAAACCCATTATCCCCTTGTCCAGAGATATCATCAGCGCTTTATGGTCGTTTGCCAACGGAGAACCGGCCTCTTTGCCGATCACTTCCTTTTTTGCCTCTACCGGGTTTGAAACATCCGACACGTCGAAAAGCGAGATCTTGAATCCGGTCGTATCGAAACCCCATTGTGATATTTCCTCTGTTTCATACCCGAACCCCAGGACGTGGTCCCTGTCCAGTATATGCATATAGGTGCTGAACCCGGGTATCTTCAGGTATCCAAGCACAGCCGGCTTCCCAGGATCCGACGCATCTATCACGAAGAACGGGTCGACCTGCCTGAATGTCACCATGTATATCCGATCTCCGGCAAATCGCGTACTGTATATCCTCTCGCCCTCTGCTATGCCTTCCAGCCTGCCTGTGATCTTCAGATCCTTATCCAGCGTGTACACGTTGTTGGCCGTTGTTCCGGCCACTCTCGTTGTGGTGGCGATCCTGAAGATCCCGTCATACTCATCCATCGAAAACTGGTTCAGTATCTCGCCGGGGACCCTTCCTTTGGCTTCATACACTATCCTGCCGTCATCCAGGCCAAACCTGTAGACAGTGGTCAGGTAATCATAGACCGGGTATCCGTTTATCCTGCTCTTCAGTACGTTGTATTCGTAAGCCGACACCGCCGCATACAGGTGTTCCGGGGATACGTACATCGCGCCGGAATTCCCCAGGTACACCTTCACGTCTTCCCTTCCGCTGTCCAGGTCCAGCCCGACCGTTATCATGTAATACGGGCGTACCATATCCCTGAAGTAGTATACGTCTTTGAGGCTGATTTCTGTGGTTATGCCGGTTTTATTATCGACTGTCCTGGGAGAGACATAGCTCTCGATCAGGCTCCTCAGACTGTCGAACAACTCGCCGCTGTCCTTGTATCCGGTCAGATCAAGTATTTCCTTCTCTTCCACAGGATTCTTCTTCATCTCATCAATAAAACTTTTCTTATCATTGACAGCCACCATTTCTGCTGCAACGTCGCCGGCATAATAGCTGAAAAACCTTACGACAGAATTGGTCATGATGTACAGGTCATCGTCGATCATACGTGATGAGAGATATGTCCCTTCGTAATCCTTGTCGCTGATAAGTACGGGCTTTGCCCTGTCAGACACATCGTATACTTTTACATTGGTGCCGGTTATGACCTTCTGTATGTGCAAAATGTCAAGGAGAGCCTGCTCCCTGCTGTTGCGGGCTTTATACCTGAACGAGGAATGCCCGCATATTATCACCAGCCTGTCCTTGTAGATATAGACCTCGCTTATACTAGCTTTGCATGATATGACCGACACGATGCGAAGGTCCTGCGGGTCCGCATTTATTATCGTCAGTTGCCTGCCGCCGGCAATATAGATGTATTCGCCGTCAGTCTTGATAATGTCTCCTTCATCGACGCCTTCCACCTGGACGTTCGTCCCCGAATGATCCTGGTCCTTTGACGGCCTTGGCGCATCGGCAGCGTAATCCACGGAAGCTTCCGGGGCAGCAATGTCAGGGGTTTTCGAACCGGTCCATGCGCCGGGGGAAGTGTTGTAGAATCCAAGGTAGTCTGCCATGTAGCCGTTATACTTCAGCAACTGGTACAGGCTTTCCAGGTCGCCGACCGTCGGCAGTTCAGATGCTTCGTCCGGATCGCCCGATGCGTCGGCCGATGTCCTGGTCACGTATACGCTCCTGGTTTTCCCGTCCCATTGCACCTTGCAGCCAAAATTCTCAGAGATGTACCTGATGGGTATGTAAGCGCGGTTGTCCTTTATAAGCACGCTGCAGTCGAGGTATTCCACGGCCCCGTTGTTCAGGACCGCCCTGTTGCCAGCCTCCATCATTATTTCCCTGGCGTCATCCTTGATAATTACCATCCGGCTCTTAGGGTTCCAGTCCACGGTCACGCCTATCTTTTCAAAGAAACCCCGCACCGGCACGAGCACCCTCGCGTCAGCAAGGATGGGCTGTGCATCCGGGAAAACTATTTTTTCGCCGTCGAGCCAGATGGAAACCGTGGTTTCCGCAGCCGCGAAGCAATGGCCGCCGGCACCGGCAAACATCATCACGGCGGCAAGCAATAAGGCAAACAGTTTTTTCATAGTGTTCCCCCCCATACAATGTTTACCTGACAGTCTGAAGCTGACTGTCCGACACCTGAAATATGCCTGGTCGTAAGAAAGTCAATGGATTTAGTTCAAATAACCGCATCCTGGATTTAGTTCAGAGACTCGCATTTAGGTTTGACGTAATTTCCCATGAAATGTTCCGGTATGACGTGCCGACTGTTTCAAAGTGCCTGCGTATTCCAAAGCGCCGGCTTGCTGTAAAAAGCCGCCCTCTCCCAAGGTACGTCCTCATTGTATGCCGCTTCGGTACATGCCGCCCATGTACCTGCCGTTCCGGCGCCTGCCGCGCATGCACCGGATACTGCAGTTCCTGCTGCCTGTGTATCTGCAGCTCCGGCATCTGCCGCCCATTTGCCTGCTTCCCTGATACCTCTCTTTCACATCCGCCGTGCCTGTCTGCTTTCTGTGGCCGCTGCATCAATATCTGCCGCTGCTGCCTCCGCCGCCGGAACTCCCTCCTCCGCCGCGGCTTCCTCTTCCGAAGCTCCCGCCGCCGGAACTCCTTCCACCGGAACTCCATCTGCCGCCGGAGTTCCTGCCGCCCCAGCCGCCTCCGCCGAAACCTCCGGAATCACCGCCGCCCCAGCCGCCGTGTCCTCCGTGCCTTCCGTCGAAAAGGCTGCGGTAGAAAGCTATCCTGATAATCATATAAGTGAGCCTGAACCTGAAAAAAATCCCGTCGACCACAAGGAACATGAGAATGATCGCAAAAGCAGGGATAAAGCCGTCACTGTCCCTGTGGTTACCGCTGTCCGGCCGGTACCGGCTGTAGAAGTCATATTTCATCCGGGTGTCTGACGGAAGCTTTTCCCTGATCTCCTCCATCGATACGCCGTATTCCCCGGCCACCTCGCTGACGACTGCGATATACCCGTTCAGCAGGCCACCGTTATAATCGCCCTGCTGCAGGTACGGGTTCATATATTCTTTCCTGATTTTCGCGGTTTCAATGTCAGTCAGTGCGCCTTCAAGTCCGTAGCCGACCTCTATCCTGATCATCCTGTCCCGGACAGCGTTCAGGATCAGCACACCATTGTTCTTGCCCTTCTGCCCTATGCCCCATCGCCTGAACAACTCATTTGCATAACTGTCGATGTCCTGCCCGTCCAGGGAATCGATCGTAACGATGACGACCTGCGCCGTGGTAAGGTCTTCAAGGCTTTCCCCGATCCGAATGATGCTCAGTTCCGTGTCCTCGTCAAGCACGCCCGCAAAGTCATTGACAAAGAACTCCCTTGTGGCAGAAGGATAATCGCCTGCAGCATAGCTGCCGGACGCCGGCGAAAATATCAGTATCATGAATGCAAAAAATACTGCTGCCGCTCTTTTCATCTTCTCAATCCCGTACACTTACTCCAGGTTACCTCACCATTTTGCCTCAGCTTCCGAAATCTATCCCGGGAGCCTCCTGCGCCCCGGGAGAAGCTTTGAAATATTCCTTTTTCTCAAATCCCATCAGCTTTGCGAAAATATTCCCCGGGAACCTCGATACTTTCGTGTTGTATACCTGGACAGCGTCTATGAAATCTTTCCTGGCCACTGAAACCCTGTTCTCAGAGCCTTCGATCTCGACCTGAAGGTTTTCGAACAGGTCGCCTGCTTTCAGTTCAGGGTAATTCTCGACCAATGCCAGTATCTGTCTGCCTGCTGAGGACAATTTCTCATCAGCCGCGATCTTGCTGTTCACATCTGAATAGTTGTCATAAAGCACCGCCCTCGCTGCGGCTATTTCACTCAACACTTTTTCCTCATGCTGCATGTAGCCCTTTACAACATTGACCTGGCTGGTGATCACATCAGCCCTTCTCTGCATCATGCTCTCGACCGTGCTCCATGCCTTCTGCACCTGCTGGTCCGCAGTGACAAGCCCGTTATATGTCGAAATCGAAGAGACCGCAAGTATGATGATCACAAGTGCGGCGATGCCCAGCTTGATCCACCTTCCGTAGATCCAGGATTTGTAATTCATGTCCATGGAACCTCCTTACTTCATTCAGGACCGCATTTACTGAGATATATATCCCTTTGTCTCTATATGTTAAACGTGTAGGATCGTTTAATTGTCTGAAATGGACCGCAGGGGGATCTGAAAGGGATCACACGATTGCCCGGGAAGGACCCGTCAATTGCCTGGAACGGGTCGCGCTGCTGCCCGGGATCGTCCGGAATCGATCGCACTGTTACATGGAATCGATCCGGCAATCGGCCCCAAGGGATCCCGGCAGCCATACGGATGCCTTACAGCAGCACTTCCGTCACGAAGCTTTTCCATGGGATGTTTACGGCCGCCCCGTTGCTTATGATATCATCGATGTGGAGCAGCAAAGGAAAATCTTCAGCAGATGCCTGGCCTTTTTCGATCCGCTTCCTGACCGCGGATGCAGTGCGTTTCGCTATCACGACCGATTCCAGCGTTACCCCTTCCAGCGATTCCATCGCCTTTTCAAACGTCATCCCCCTGCCCAGCAGCGTACCGAGACGCCGGGTGCGTCCGCCATATATCGTTACATACAGGTCGCCTGCCCCGGGTACTATGTTGTCATCCGCACAGCCGGCCATTTTCAGCAGCAGACGCATCTCCCTGATACTCTGAGCAAACAGAGCGGCCTGGGGATTGTAGTGCAGTTCGCAGCCTTCACCACATTCGCGCTCCGCCAGACCCACAGCCAGCGTCACAGCCAGTGCATAGGCGTTCTTGAGGGCAACGGCGCATTCTATCCCCCGCACATCCGTGGACAGGCTTATGTGGTAATAATCCGTCTCAAGCATGGACTTCAGCCTGCGCAGTACATTTATATCCCTGCCGCAGAAGAAAACGGCGGAGTGGCGCCGGTCCGCCAGTTCATAGCTGGTACATGGACCTCCGATGGCATTCAGCGACAGCTGCCGGCTGCCCAGCTTGCTTTCATAGTATTCCGGGTAGCTGATAAGCCCGCCTTCCGGGGTATCATACATGCCTTTAGTCACGGACAGTACAGGCAGGCTGTCTGGTATGGCCGGAAGCACACTGTCAAGGAACCATTCGACTCCGAAACTGCTCACCCCGCATATCAGCAGGTCCGCTCCCCTGGCAGCGTCTTCGAACTCTTCGAACAGGAAATAACGGGTGCCGTCAGGAAGCCGGCGCTTCAGCGTGGGATGCCAGCCACTTTCGCGGCAGTTTTCTATTATTCCACGGTCCAGCGGCGTACCCACCAGCTGTACTTCATGGCCGTTGTCACGCGCCGGGAAACTCAGCGCCGACGCCATCACCCCGGCGCCCACGACAGTGATGATGCTCATTTCCACCTCTCCTATTCTGCATAAATTGCCCTGCTTGCTTATAGTTTTGCTTTCGAATGGATGCAGTTTATCGTCCGGTTTTCACTTCCGGTTTTCGGGCCCTCAGGCTGCGGCCTTCACTGGAATAACCAGGGGGCATATCTTTCACAAGGATATGCCCCCAAACAAGACCTGGTATACTCTTACTTCACGGTATACTTATTGAATCACCAGGGACCGCAGGCCGGAATGTCACCACGGCAGGATGTCGCCGGTATGTGTCATGAACATCTGGTCCCTTGGCACTTCATCGATATTGACTGCAATGTTCACTATATTTTCCGCGCTTTCGTCGGGCGATACAGAATGTTTGCTTGCAAAGGCGCCCGGACCGCCCATGGGCGTGCGGAGCCAGCCGGGATGGAAGTTGATCACCCGTGCCGAACGGTCCCAAAGCTCATTGGACAATATCTTCGCTCCCATGTTCAGCGCCGCCTTCGACATGCAATAGCAGTATTCCTGCTTGCGCCTGCTGCCGCCTATGCTGCCGGCTTCCGAGGAAATGTTCACGACCAGTGTCCCTTTCTGTATCAGCGGCCACACTGCCTTGCAGATGCGGAGCGCCCCCAGGGCATTGACATTGAACATGTGCAGGCCTGCATCGAGGTCGGTATGTTCAAGTCCGGTCTTATCCTCAAACCTGTATATCCCGGCCACGTTATAGATAATGTTCAGCTGTCTGCCAGCCGCCAGCACATCTTTGACTGCTTCGGCAACGCTCTCTGTCGAGCCTATGTCACACTGATATATGCTCAGTTTTTCCGACGCTTCCGCCAGGCTTCTGAGTTCGTCGGTCAGATTGTAATCCATGGCATAGACCCTGTCTTCCATATCAAGATGTTTCCTGGCTATGCTGTAGCCAAGTCCGCGCCCTGCGCCAGTTACGATTATAGTTCTTTCCATAATGGTCCTCCTTTTGCTGTGTTATGTATAGGGTGAATACTTCTTCGGTATTTTCTTCATTTCTGCTTCAGTCAGTTCAGTCCGGGCGATACATGCGGCCATGTTAAACTGCGGTGCGACCGGTCACCTCGCCGAGAATCTGTAGATCGTAGTATGCCTGTACTCTTCACCTGCTTTGAGGAAAGGCGACGGGAAATGTTTGTGTTTCGTGCCGTTGGGAAAATACTGGGTCTCAAGGCAGAGGGCGCTCCTCTTGTCATACACTGCTCCGCCCTTACCCGTGACACGTGTTATCATGTTGCCGGAGTAAAACTGTATGCCGGGTTTCGTCGTGAACACTTCCATGAACCTTCCGCTCTTCGGATCATACAGTTCGGCAGCTTTTTCAGGCTCCTTCCCGCTGACATTGAGGACCCAGTTGTGATCATAGCCCCGTCCGCAGGCTATCTGTTCATAATCCGATTCAATGCCCTCCCTTACCGGCCTGGGCGTTCTCAGGTCCATCGGGGTACCCGACACGTCCCTTATTTCTCCGGTAGGGATACATTCATTGTTTATAACGGTGAAGCGGTCTGCATTTATCATGATCCGGTGGTCCAGTATGTCTCCCGATCCATGGCCGGAAAGATTGAAATATGCGTGGTTGGTGAGGTTCACGACAGTGTCCTTGTCCGACACTGCAAAATAGTCTATCCTGAGGCTGTTGTCATCTGTAAGCGTATATGTGACCTTTACATCAAGGTTCCCCGGATAATTCTCCTCTCCGTCCGGGCTCAGGTATGAAAGCTGCAGCGCCTGTGCACCGTCCTTTTCAACCGGCTCGGCCTGCCAGATCACCTTGTCGAAACCGCGGTTCCCGCCGTGCAGATGGTTCCTTCCATCGTTTTTCGCCAGGTGGTATGTAATGCCGTTCAGTTCGAATTCCGCATCCTCGATCCTGTTCCCGTGTCTGCCGATGATAGCGCCGAAATACTGTCCAAGTTGCAGATACTGCTCGAGGTTGTCGTAGCCGAGGTTCACATCATCTATATGCCCGTTCCTGTCCGGCACATCGATGCTTACGATGATCCCTCCGTAATTGATGATGCCTACCGACATATTGTTCCTGTTGCTCAGCCTGTACAGGTAAACTTCCGTACCGTCAGGCATTTTCCCGAAAAGACTCTTTTCAATACCCATAGAAATACCTCCGTTCGATAAATGTGCCGCACTGCGCATGTATTTATCAATAAATCCCGCACCAAGTATTTTACCATATATTATTGCCCGTACCAAACATTATCATCATGGCAAAACCGGCACAAAAAAACTGCCGGCACCTGGGATGCCGGCAGTTTATCGCTTATGATCATTTCTTTATGTTCTTTATAGCTTTTTCGGCGAAGCTGTTGTCGACCAGTTTTTCGTAAGGTGCTTCCTTTTCAAGCTCGCCGGCAGTCTTCATTACTTCCTGCAGCAGGTCCAGCGATTCCTTTTTCATGATCGGGTCCGTGCACCAGGTGTCCTGCTCCTTGTAACGCTTTACAACGGTGACGAGAAGATCCATATCGGAATCGGGGAAAGAATCCTTCAGTGCTTCAGCCACCTCTTCCGGCGTGTGGGTGTCCACCCATACCTGTCCCCTGTAAATTGCATTGGTGAATTTCTGTATGATCTCAGGGTTCTTCTTTATGTAACTTTTCTTTGCATAGTATGCCGTATACGGGATCTCGCCGCTGTCCCGTCCTATCGAAGCCACTATGTAACCCTTGCCTTCCCTTTCCAGGGTCGAGGCCACCGGCTCGAACAGCGCCACGTAATCCCCCATACCTCCGGTGAACGCTCCGGCCATAAGCGCGAACTGGGTGCTGGTATCAAGCTCAACATCCACGCCGGGCATTACGCCGTGCTTCTTGAGCACATACTCCAGCGTCATTTCAGGCACGCCGCCCTTTCTGCCGGCGATGATGAGCTTACCTTTCACATTGGTCCATTTGAAATCCGGCTCAGGCTGCCTTCCGACCAGGAACGACCCGTCACGTTTCGTGAGCTGCGCGAATACGACTGCATGGTCCTCTTTTCCTTCATTATAGACATAGATCGCAGCCTCCGGGCCTGAAAAACCGATGTCCGCCTGGTTGGAAAGCACTGCCGTCATTACCTTGTCGGCCCCCTGCCCGTTTATCAGTTCGATGGACAGGCCCTCCTCCTCGAAAAAGCCAAGGTTGAGCGCAACGTACTGGGGCGCGTAGAAAATGGAGTGAGTAACTTCATTGAGCCTTATCTTTACAAGGTCTTTCTCACCGCATGCAGTAAAGCTGATTATAATGCTTATCGCAAGTATGACAGCCAAAAGAACCCTTATAAATTTCATCGACATTCCTCCTTCCGGCCGATATCACTATACCCATGTTATCCTTGTAACTCCCGTTGCCAGGTGACCTGCCGCTGCCAGGCGCAATTACCCTGTGCCGCATGGTGCTGATCCGCGGTTTCCTCTGCCGTGCCGCACCGCATGTGTACAACAGTCCGTAAACCACGCCGGCAGCTGTTCCGCTGTATTTCCCGCGGCTCTTTAATGAGCTGAATGTTTTCCGCTTTTTACCAGAATTTTCTCGATATACACGACACCCTGGTACATAAGGGCGGCTGCTATCAAGAGGATAAGCACGCTCGTCATGACAAGGTCCAGCTGGAAAACCTGCCCCCCGTACACGATCAGGTACCCGAGACCGGCTTTCGAAACCAGGAATTCGCCAACGATGACGCCTACCCACGATAGCCCGACATTAACTTTCAGAGCATTGATTATTACCGGGTAAGACGATGGCAGCACCACTTTTGTAAGCACCTGGAGCCTGTTTGCCCCGAAAGTCCTGACCAGCTTGATTTTATCGCCGTCCACCGACACGAAGCCATTCAGCACTTCCAGTATCGTCACGATAAGCGAGATGGTAAGCGCTATGGCTATTATGGATGCCGGCCCTGCACCGATCCAGACGATAAAGATCGGTCCGAGCGCTATCTTGGGGAGGCTGTTGAGCACCACCAGGTACGGTTCCAGGACCTTCGACAGGAGCTCGGACCACCAGAGTATCACGGCTATCAGCGTGCCCGCTGTCGTTCCGAGCATAAATCCGATCACAGTCTCAAGGCATGTTATCCCTGTATGGTAGAACAGCTTGCCCTCCCGGTACAGTCTTGCGATGGTCTCCGCTATCCGTGACGGCTGGCTCGTGATGAACGGATCTATCAGCTTGAGCCGCGCCAGCAGTTCCCAGAGCGCGAACACGGCAACCAGCAGGAACAGGCGCAGTACAAGGATCAGCGTTTTTCTCATCCTGACCTTTTTCAGGTATTCCATATGCTCTTTTGAAATGCCTTTGCTGTTCATGCCGATCTACCCCCCGGTGCGACGATGGTGATTTTATGCCGGACTGCCGTATGCCTGTGTCCGGGCTGCTAAACGTGGATATCAAGGTCCTTCCATATATTGTTGAAGTAGTGCCTGAATTCAGGAGCCTCCCTGCAGCTCATGGGCGTTTTCCTGTCGCACGTCAGCCGGATGCTGTATATCTTTTTGATAGTGCCTGGCCTTTTGGTAAGCACCACGACACGGTCAGCCATGCTGATACTCTCCGAGATATCGTGGGTGACCATTATTGCTGTCTTGTTCTCCTGCTTTATTATCGAGTGGATATCTTCTTCCACTGCCAGTCTTGTCTGGTAATCAAGCGCGGAAAATGCCTCGTCGAGCAGCAGTATCTGCGGGTTGACGGCCAATGTCCTTATAAGCGCCGCTCTCTGCCGCATACCCCCGGAAAGCTGGTTCGGATATTTATCCCTGAATTCGGATAGGCCGTACGTTTCAAGAAGTTTCAGCACATACTCCTTTGTATGGCTGTTCAGCGTACGGGTTATCTCGAGTCCCAGGATGACGTTCTCGTAAATGGTCCTCCATTCAAAAAGATAGTCCTTCTGGAGCATATAGCCCACCTGGTTGCCTGGGCCGGTCACAGGCCGGCCGCCTATGAAGACAGATCCCTCGGTGGGCTTGAGAAGACCGGCTATGATGGAAAGCAGCGTTGATTTGCCGCAGCCGCTGGGGCCGACGATACAGACGAATTCGCCTTCTTCAACTTCCAGGTTTATATCCCTGAGCGCTGTGATCTCTCCATTTAGCGAATGATACTTCATGCCAAGATTATGTACTTCCACTATCGCTCCCAAGATACCATCCTCCGAACCGGTTACTGCATGCTGTCAGCCGCATGTCAGCCACATCGCATCATAACGATCCGACGGGCAGGAATTTTATGTACATTACAGTATATAAATCCGGGGCTCAAACAGTGAAAGAAAATTGCATGGCGAATCATTATGCGGCAATCAACACAGTCCTGCCAGTTATAACATTCATGAACAGACATTTGCCGTACCGTCACTTATTCTTCGGAAAAGTTTCAATGATTTGTCATCCATTGCAGATTTTTTTGGTAATATGGTACAATGTATTAAACGGAGATCAGCGATATATCCGGGAGGTAACTATGTATTTCAGTACCCTGGACGATTTCAGGTTTTATATAGAATCTTCAGACTTCAAGTCCTCCGAGCAGCTTATGATCATGGCCGGAGACAGATCGTCCGCCCAGATCCCCGCACTGATGGAACTGCTTAATAAGCGGAACATCAGCTTTTTTGGCGCTATCTTCCCGGAAATCATCATTGGCAGCAAGACAAAAAGGGAAGGATTTGTGGTCGAAAAGCTGAAGCCCGTATATTCAGCTCTCGTTTTCCCTTTCATGATGAAGTTCTCACAGGACATAAACAAGCTTAAGGGCGCAACGGCCATCGTTTTCGTGGACGGCCTGTCCGGCAGCATGAAAGATCTAACCGAAACGGTTTATGAAAAGCTGGGCAACTCCGTCACTTACGTCGGCGGAGGCGCAGGGTTCAGGGATATGAAACAGAGGCCGTGCATATTCAACAGTACGGGTATATACAAGGATGCGCTTTACATATGCATCGTCAGGAACAGTTCCTCCGTTGCCGTAGAGCACGGATGGAAGATCCTGCGGGGTCCGTTCTATGTAAACAGGTCGTATGACAACGTGCTTTCAGTGCTGGATAACTGCAGCGCATTCGACGTGTACAGGCATGTCATCGAAGAAGAAGAGCACCTGACGCTGTTCAGGGAAGATTTCTTCATATATGCCAAGGACCATCCGTTTGGGATCCTCGATGAAGACGGGACGGTAATCGTCCGGGATCCGGTGGCTGTCAATGATGACGACGAGATCATATGCATCGCCGGTATACCCGAAGGTTCGGACTTGTACATACTGCACGGCGATGTGGATACACTGCTCGAATCCTCGATGCAGATAACACGGGCCCGCGGAAGGATGGAAACCCGTCCGAAACGGTATCTGCCGCTTTTGTTCGACTGCCTGTCACGAGCGATGTTCCTTGGAAAATATATCTCCGAAGAGCTTGAAAACATACAGGCCAATCTCAGCTATGGAGTCGAAGGCGCTCTGTCCATCGGGGAGATAGCTTGCAGGAAAAACGGGGAACTGGTCATCCACAACAAATCCACCGTCCTTGCACTGATGGAACTGTAACGATATGGCAGTGGCAGGCCGCATTGCCAAATACTCATGTTAAAGGATGATTCATATCAGGACTTTCATCGGTATCGACTTTAGTGACGAATGCAAGAGATATATATCCGATCTGCAGCAGAGGCTGAAAAAATACGCAGTCAGGGGCAGATGGAAGTACACGGGCAACTTTCACCTGACCCTCAAGTTCCTGGATGAGATAAACGCAGAACAAAAAAAGCAGATAGACAGGTCCATGGCCGATATCTGCGGCGTTTTCAGGCCTTTCAGCCTTGAGATCTCCAAAGCAGGGATATTCAAAGGCAATGACAGGATACGGGTTTTATGGCTTGGCGTCGGAGGCGACCTCGACGCACTGCATCAGCTGGCCGGCGGTATCGACAGCTCGATGTCCGAACTGGGATTCCCCCCGGAAAAAAGGCGCTACACTCCGCACATCACCATCGGCCAGGACATCATATTCGAGTGTCCTTTCGAAAATATAGCTGAATCGATCGGCGAAATATCATATGGACCGATAGAAGTCAGGAAAATATACCTGTTCAAAAGCGAACAGATCCAAAACAGGCGTGTCTATACTGTCATATCGGAATATGACCTGAAAGGCGTCTGAATATGGCCGTAAAAGTGCATATATCCTGGAATGTGTCCTGCCAGACAGCATCCGGCTGAAGTAATATTTCTTACCTTTGCGGTCACGCACCGGAGCCCTTCTCCGACGCAGCGGTCACGGGCTCTCCCTGTACATCCGCCATGCCGAAGTACTCCTCAAGAGTAAGGCCCTTTTCCGTTATGTCCATCGCCACGTCTTTTCCAACATACCGAAAATGCCAGGGCTCATAGTCATATCCGGTGATCTCTTCCTTCCCCTCGGGATACCTCAGGATAAAGCCGAACCTGGCTGCATTTTGCGCCAGCCACTTTCCTTCACGGGTATGCGCGAAAGACTTGCTCAGGCTGTAACCCATCGATTTCGAGGATATGTCGATCGCCAGCCCGGTCTGGTGCTCGCTCCGTCCAGGCAGTGCACTGACCCTCATGGCGGCGGCAAGGCCCATCTGGCTCACATGCTTGTTGAAAACTGTCTGCTGGAGTTCATAAGACCTGAACCCGGAAACAGCGCATAATTCGATCCCGTCCTTCCTGGCGGCGGCAAAAAGTTCAGTCAGGGCTTGGGAAGCTTCCTTCCGCAGATACCTCGCTTCAGCCCTGCCACTGTACCTGACCTGCAGCCTGACCAGGTCATCAGGTTTCCAGCCTGCGGGAAGGATACGCGTCTTGTTTACGATCACTAAATTGCTGTTGCAGCTGTCTGTGTCAGCCACCATCAGATATGCCCTGCTCATGGGTCCATCATGGCTCCCGGCCGTATCCCCGGAATCCGCGGCGCCGCTGCCTGCCCTGCCTGTATCGTCACTGCCGGCTGCCTTTGACGTATCGTTCCTGCCGCTGTCACCGGCCTCTGCCGGATTATTTTGACTGCCGCTGTTCATTCCGGCATTATCTTTTTTATCTTCCATGTTGTCATCCCTGGCATCCTCTCCTGCATCACCGCCTGCATTGGCGATGTCATCAGCGTCACCTGTACTGCCGGTAATATCGGTATTGCCATTATCGGCTTCGACGGCATCACTTCCACCTGCTTCACCAATGTCACCGGTTTTGTCCTCATAGCTGCCGGTTTCGGATCCGGCGCCATCCTGGCGGCTGAGCCTTACAGAAACATTGTCAGCCGTTACATTATCTAGCTTCAGCCCTTTGCCCGTCACCGGATCGATATATATGGTCCCCTTCACATCAAGGTTGCGCAGCGTCGTATTGCCTGCCTGCAAATGAACATCCCCTTCGATCACGGCATCTGCTAATATTATATTGTCGGCGCCGACCCAAATGTTCTTTTTGATGACAAGCGGGCTTTTCCTGTCTGCAGGCTCATATATGCAGCCGGCCACATCCAGCACCAGGTCGTCCGTGACCACCTGCATCATCTCATCGCCATTGCTGCCCACTATCTTCACAAGTATGATCTGCTGCCTGCCGGCCGGTACTTTCTGCGGATCGGCCTGTTTACCGGCATCATCCTTCCGGTCTGTATCAGTAGCGATGGCCTTCACAACGGCATTTTTCCCCGCATCTGCCGGACTTTTGCCGTCCGAACCGCCGCCGGCTGCCTGTGAAAACGCTGAAACGCTGTTCATGCATATCAGCATGGCAAGAATGCATATAAAGCAGACCCTGACTTTCCTCACAAAAACTCCCCCTGAAGCAAAACAGCCGGCACGGCCCTCCTGCCTGCCGGAAAAGGTTGCCCGCAAGAATCCGTATATTTAACGTCTATACAAGTATATATAAATTCATCCATGGAGTAAAGGTGCCAGGCCCGCCGGATATTGATTTATCTATTGAAAAAACCTATACCGGGAGCATCAGCGCCAACGTCGGCTCGGCCATCCCGAAGACCGCCGGTACCAGGATTGAAAAACTCCAGTACCAGGCACACTGGCTGCAGGCCATGACCGGGTCCTGCAACAATATCAAAGAGGCGGGATATTGCCCGTCTCCCTGGATATCTGCGCTGTCAGCATATAAGCTTACAGATTCAGGCCCACTGCATGGAAAAATAAAATTCCGCCCTGTTTTCACAGGAGCGGAATCAATCGTTTACCGTCTTACCTTGGTTATATGGACTTTCAATGACGATCCGGCTTATGCCTGTATCCGGATGAAACAGTCATGCAGCCGCAAAATGATTCACACGCGCCAGTTGCAGATCGGCCGCTGTTATTCAGATAATTTCCCGCCGCATTTTGCGCAGAATTTGGCGCCGCTGTTCTGCTGCGAGCCGCAATGCGGGCAGTACACCACATCGCTGCTTTCGGAAACTGCAGTTGCCGACGGCGCTGCCGCTTCCTCAGTATCCGCAGTTGCTGCCGTTACTGTCGCGCCTGCATGGGCCGGCGCTGTTGCCGGGTCCGCTGCAGATGAAACGGATGATGAACCCTTTTTCCTGCTGCCTGCCAGCACGAAGACCACTGCCGCGGCAGCCGCAATTACCAGCACGATAACCAGCCAGCCGGCTCCGCCGCCCCTCTGGTACAGGACGACTCCGTAACCCCCTCCTACGGTGACTGTTTTGTCATCGATCATCTTCACGTTTGACGTGAAGTATTTAACCTTGCCGGGAAGTATCAGCCTGAAACTTGTCAGATCTCCGCCTCCGGTGTTGATACCGGCTATCTTTATCGCGTTGAGTCCTCCGGCTCCCTTGATTTTTTCCCTGCTCACCTGGTCGCCGGTTTTTGCATCATACAGCCCCTCCAGGTATTCCGGGAATTTCTTCTCAAAATCCGAGTATTTTCCGAAGTAGGCATCACTGCTCATGTAGGAAATGTTGCTCAGGCTGATGTTGGCGATGATCTTGCCGTCTTTCTCCCTGACGCCTTTCAGTTTGGCCACTTTTTTGCCTGCACTGCTGTTTGCCTCATCAATACCGCTCTCAAGCTGCTTTTTGACTTCAGCAAGGCTTGCCATGCCCTGTGTGTTGATTTCGTATTTCAGGTCGCATGAGCCGTTGTTGCTGACCTTCATCTCAATGTTTATGCATCCGGCCAGAAGAAGTGAGAACATCAGCAGAAGGCAAATGCATGCTGTTGCTTTAAAAAATCTCTTCATAACAGAACCGACCCCTTCCATCATGATATATCGTTTTAAACTTATGCGTGCCCGATGAAACAGATGACATGTATCGCCTCATCTCAACACCATATTATGCATATTCGACGTCTGCCTTCAATTTCCTTTTATCAGTTGATTTATTTTAACTGGAAGCCTGGTCCGCCGCGATTCATGCCCGGTTCAGTTCTTTTGTCAGCAGTTCGTTGACGACGGAGGGGTTTGCCCTGCCCTTCGACTCCTTCATGACCTGGCCTACAAGATACCCCATGGCTTTCGTCTTTCCGCCACGGTAATCTTCAACGGATTTCGGGTTCTCTGCGATCACCTTCCTGACCAGTTCCAGTATGGCATCCTCGGAACTTATCTGGGTCAGTCCCTTCTTCTCGACTATTTCCTCGGGCGATCCGCCGTTGACGAACATTTCCCTGAAAACTTCCCTGCCCGCGGTATTGCTGATTTTCCCCTCTTCCACCATCGATATGAGCCTGCGCAGCCGAACCGGATCTACGGGTATTTCTGAAGACGATATGCCGCTTTCATTGAGCATCCTGAGCACATCGCCAAGCACCCAGTTGGCGGCTGTCTTCGGAGCAGCGCCTTCACTGACTGTGCTTTCGAAATACTCCGACAGGTGCCTGTCGCCGGTCAGAATGTCCGCGTCATCGCCGCTCAGCCCATACTCCTGTGTGAACCTCCTGTATTTTTCCATTGGCAGTTCAGGCAGCGAGTCTTTGATGGCGGAGACGGCAGCTTCGTCTATGATGACAGGCAGAAGGTCAGGTTCCGGGAAATACCTGTAATCATGCGCCTCTTCCTTGGACCGCATCGATACGGTCCTTCCCTTGCCGCTGTCCCATCTCCTCGTCTCCTGGATTATCTTGTGGCTTTCGCCGAAACGATACAGTTCGATCTGCCTCTTTTCTTCCTTTTCCAGGGCTTTTTGAAGCTCCCTGAAAGAATTGATGTTCTTGAGTTCGACCTTGGTGCCGAATTCTTTCTGGCCGGCCGGTCTGACAGAAATGTTGGCGTCGCACCTGAGAGACCCCTGTTCCATGCGACAGTCGGATATCTCACAGTATTCAAGTATGGATTTGAGCATCCGCATGAAAGTCACGGCTTCAACGGGCGAACGCATGTCAGGTTCTGTAACTATTTCTATCAGCGGTATCCCTGCCCTGTTGTAGTCGACCAGCGAATACGGCTCATCCTCAAGGTGTATGAGCTTCCCGGCATCCTCCTCCAGGTGGACCCTGTTTATGCGCACCTTTACCTGCCTGCCGCCGCATTCGAATTCAACAGCACCATCGGTGCATACCGGCATGTCATACTGGGATATCTGGTATGCCTTCGGAAGGTCAGGATAGAAATAGTTCTTCCTGTCGAACTTGTTCATGTGATTTACTTTGCAGTTCAGCGCTGTCCCGGCTTTTACAGCCAGCCTCACCGCTTCCTCATTCAGCACAGGCAGCGTCCCCGGAAGTCCGAGACACACCGGGCACGTATTGGCATTCGGCTCAGATGCAAATTGCGTTGAACATCCACAGAATATCTTTGATTTCGTTTTCAGTTCCGCATGTATTTCAAGGCCAATGATCGTTTCGTAATTCATTCGGTCAACCTCCCTTCAGATTCCTGCTGTCACAGTTCCAGCTTCAGTTCCTGTTCCAGCGCGTAGGCTGCCTGCAGTATGACTGCCTCGCCGAAATGCGGCCCGATGAGCTGAAGCCCGATGGGAAGCCCGTCGCGGCTTATGCCGCACGGGACAGATATTGCCGGGAGCCCGGCCAGGTTCACGATGATCGTATATACATCGGCAAGATACATCTGGAGCGGGTCGCCCATCCTCTCCCCGATTTTGAACGGGAGAACCGGCGAAGCAGGTCCGAGGATCAGGTCATATTTTTCAAAAACGCCGGCCATCTGGCTCCTGAGCAGCTTCCTGTACTTCTGGGCCCGTTTGTAGTATGCGTCATAATAACCGGAGGACAGGGCATACGTGCCGAGCATTATCCTCCGCTTCACTTCCGCGCCGAAGCCTTCGCTTCTCGATTTCTCCATCAGTTCGTCCACGTCAGCGAATTCCTTCGGCCTGTAACCGTAGCGTATCCCGTCATACCTGGCGAGGTTTGAACTGGCCTCGGCAGACGAGATTATATAGTAGGCCGCCAGCCCGTCACCGGCAGCCGGTATGGAAATCTCATCCACCGCAGCGCCAAGGCCCTCGAGGCGCCTGACGCTCTCATTGACCGATGAAGCGATCTCGCTGTCCAGCCCGTCAGTGAAAAACTCTTTAAGGACAGCGATCCTCATCCCCCTGATATCCCTGCCAAGCCTGCCCGCATAATCCTGCTGATATTCGCCCATGTAAGACGTACTGTCCCTGTCGTCCCTCCCCTGGATGGCTTCCAGCATACGCGCGCAGTCCTCCACGGTTTTCGTCATGGGCCCTATCTGGTCCAGCGAAGAACCGAACGCGATGAGCCCGTATCTCGAAACAAGCCCGTAGGTAGGCTTGAGGCCGACGATCCCGCAGAAAGCAGCCGGCTGTCTTATCGATCCGCCGGTGTCGGAGCCCAGTGCTGCCGGCACCATCCCTGCAGCTACAGCAGCAGCTGATCCGCCTGACGAACCGCCGGGTACTCTCGTGGTATCCCTTGGGTTTTTAGTGATCCTGAACGCGGAATTTTCGGTGGACGATCCCATTGCAAATTCATCCATGTTCGTTTTCCCGACAATGACCGCGTCCTCGCTCAGCAGCTTCTCAACGACCGTTGCATTGTACGGAGGGATAAAGTTCTCAAGCATCCTGGATGCACATGTGGTCCTGATGCCGTCAGTGCAGATGTTGTCCTTGACCGCGACCGGGACTCCCGCAAGCCGGCCGGGCTTTTTGCCGCTCCTTATCTTCTCATCCAGCGCTTTGGCCTGCGCAACGGCGCTTTCTTCGCAGACGGTCAGGAAAGCTCCTATCCCGTCATCCATTGACTTTATTTTCTCTATATACATTTCAGTGATCTCTGATGCCGAATACTTCCCTCCGGCCACTCCGGCACTGATCTCACATACGCTCATGAAACCACAGTCCTTACCGGGTATCCTCGTAAAACCGCCGCTCATCCGAACACCTCCCGCTACTCCAGTATCCTCGGGACCTGTATGAATGTCCCGCGCATTGAAGCTGCATTCCTGAACAGCTTCTCCCTGTCTCCGCTAATCACGTTTTCATCAGTTCTGAACACCGTTTCACGCCCATCCGCGAACTCATCCGGATCCACGGTTTCAAGATCCATCCTGTCGATGGACTGGAAATAACCCAGGATGCTTTCGAACTCGCCGGTCAGCTTTTCGATCTCCTCATCGCTGAAACGGAGCTTCGCGAGCTTCGCGATATAGACGACGTCATCTTTCGATATCTTCATAGGACACACTCCCCCATACGTTAATAGCATATTTTCCCACTGACCCGGATATCATCACGGCTCCAGCCTTTTTATATCCCTCGGGAACAGCGTCGCTTCACGGATATTGTCGAGATCCAGCAGCTTCATCGTGATCCTCTCCAGGCCGATGGCGAAACCACCGTGGGGCGGCATGCCATACCTGAAACTGTCGAGGTAGAACCTGAAGTTCTCAGGGTCAAGTCCGAATTTCTCTATATTCCTTTTCAGCATTTCATAATCGTGGATCCTCTGGCTGCCCGTGGTAATTTCAAGTCCTTTATATATCAGGTCGAAGCTCTGCGTCAACTCGTTATTTTCAGGATCAGGCATCGTATACATGGGCCTTTTCGACGCAGGGTATTTCGTCAGGAACACAAAATCCGTCCCGTACTCGTTCTTCATGTATTCCGAAAACAGTTTCTCCCCTTCCGCGTCCAGGCCGCTCAGGGGCGAGCGTCTGCCGTACTTTTCCAGCACTATGCGCTGGGCTTCCGCCAAAGGAAGCCTGGGTATTTCGACACTGTCGGGCAGCGATACGCCAAACATCTCCAGTTCAGCCGCACAGGCCGACTTAAGATGCCTGAACAGGTAGTTTATATAACCTTCCTCGATATCCATAAGGTCTTCATAACTCTCGATGAAGCCCATCTCCACATCCATGCTCACGTACTCGCTCAGATGCCTCCAGGTATTGTGCAGTTCCGCCCTGTACGCATGCCCTATTTCGAATACCCTTTCGAAACCTGCGCCGACCATCATCTGCTTGTAGAACTGGGGGCTCTGGGCAAGGAACGCCCTTCTTCCGAAAAAGTCCACGGTAAACATCTCGGACCCGCCCTCGGTCGCGCTGCTGATGATCTTGGGCGTATGGATCTGTGTGAACCCGTGCTCCCTGAAGTAACTCCTGAAAGCTTCCTCGATCTCCTGCTGTACCCTGAATATCGCACGGCTTCTTGCAGGCCTCAGGCTGACGGTCCTGTGGTCAAGCTGTGTATCCAGCGAAGCATTTATCCGCTTCCTGTTGATCCCGAACGGCAGCATGTCATAGTAAACCGTACCGAGTATCCTGACGGCTTCGGCATGTATCTCCACTCCTGAAGGAGCCTTTCCATTCACCACCCTGTTTCCTGTAACCTCTATGCTCATCTCGAGCCTCAGATCCCTAACCATGCTCTCATCGGCAACGATCTGGATTATGCCGGTCCTGTCTCTCAGGTGTACAAAAGCAATTTTCCCCACACAGTTTATGTTGTGTACCCAACCCTTAACCAGTACTTTTGAAGAATCATTTGCAAGCACATCAGCCACACAGGATCGTTTCATGCATACCGCCTCCTTTTTGCTTTTTTGCTCATTCCTGCACTGCTTTCCATCTCCGCTCCATACGGACCCTGAACGGTTCAGACCGATCGAATTAATCAAAAAACCCGTCCCCGTACGACAATCGTACAGGGACGGGATATATATTCCGCGGTGCCACCCTGATTAGCCTGAAAAAAACAGGCTCACCTCATTTCGGTACGGCCTCTCGGTTACCCCATCGTAAACGATACAGGCCCTGGCGATACCTATTCCCTTTATCGGGGGAAAGCCGCCCGCGCCTACTTTCACAAGGATTTCGGACGGGTGCTCGGAAGTGTTCTTCGATGCACGCCTCATACGGAGCTCCCACTGTCCTCCGCTCGCTGTGGATCCGCATTGCATGTACTCTCTTCGTCATCGCGTTTTCATTATTGATATGTTTATATTATTATAACCACATTTTCTGACAATTACAATACATTTTTAATGATTCCGGTCTGCCGCCTGTCAACGCAATTATCCGACTTTTCCACGTATTATGCACAAAAATAGTGCAATAATTCCAAAGCTATTGAAAGAAATAGGGCAGCAGCCGGGATAAAATCAGAATGGGCGATAATTTTCACAGGTCCGTCCGGCGAGGCAGGACGGACGCAACATCAAACATGCTTACATACGTACGGGGTGATTATCCATGAGTTCAAAAACGTTCGAAAGACTGGCCTATGACAGTATCGATGATTTTATCTTCGGTATATCGAAAAAGCCTGTGACATGCAAAAACGGAATGGTCATCGGAGGAGGGACGGTTTATCCGGAAATCAACTTTACACTGCCGCCAATGCCAGTAACGGGTGAAACCATGCCGGAAGTTGTCAGCCAATACAGGCAGATCATCGAAGACGTGTGCAAGCGCGCATACGAACTGTACGTCCCGGGGTTTGTCGCCGAGATAGAGCTGCTGCCTCCGGCCACCTACAACCCTGGATGGGGCGCGGAAATAACAAAGGCAGTAAGGGAAGTGATGCATGAATATGAGACAAAATACGGGCTCAAAAGCGCGCTCCGCATCACGCCGGTCGATATCAGGGAGGACAGCCGTTCTCCCCATATGTGGAAGGGCAGCCACTGGGAAGCGGTGATGCAGACTTTCTCCGACTGTGCAGAGGCAGGGGCCGACATGCTCGCCATCGAATCCATAGGCGGGAAGGACGTACATGACGAGGCAAACATATACTGCGAGATCGACAAGTCCCTGTTCGCGCTCGGTATCCTCGGTGCAAGGGACATGTCCAGGCTCTGGGGCGAGATTTGCCATATCGCCGCAGAAACCGGCACGATAGCGTCGGGAGACACGGCATGCGGATTTGCGAACACGGCCATGGTGCTTGCCGACAGGGGCATGATACCGAAGGTGTTCTCCGCCGTGGTGAGGGTCATATCCGCTGTAAGGAGCCTTGTGGCAGTCGAGGAAGGCGCAGTCGGCCCTCACAAGGATTGCGGCTATGAAGGCGTTTATGTGAAAGCCATCACGGGCATCCCCGTTTCAATGGAGGGCAGATCCAGCGCCTGCGCGCATCTCAGCCCGGTCGGCAATATAGCGGCCTGCGCGGCAGACCTGTGGAGCAACGAATCCGTCCAGAACATAAAACTCCTGGCCGGCATGGCGCCTACAGTATCCATGGAACAGCTGGCATATGACTGCAGACTGATGAATACCTCTTCGCAGTCAGGCAGGCATAATGCACTGATGCTTCGGGACTGGTTCTGCGAATCGGACAGCAGGTATGATCCCCAGGCGTATGTCCTTCGTCCGGATGTTGTTTTTGCTATTTCCAAGGAAATCATAAAGGAGGATACGCCTTTCAGGCGCTCCAGGGCTGCAGCCCTTGCCGCCGTGGATGAGCTTCGCCGCGCAATCGGAAGAGGCAGCGTCATCATCGACAGCAGGGAATCTTCCTGGCTGGATACGATGGAAGCCCAGCTCGAAAGCGTGCCTGATGACGAAGAGCAGTTCATTGCTGAAATGCTGGACAGGTGCGAAACGGACAAATTCGACCCGAAAAAATACGACCTGTGATTCAACCCGGTTTGTGAGCCTTCGCTGTTATAATAAAAGAGGACTGGTTTTCCGTGATCTTAACCGCAGAACCCGTCCTCCTTTTTATTGCCTCTTTTGCTGTCTGCTTTGCTGATCCTTCCGCCGTTCATCTTACCACGTCGTAACCCTGGTCTTCTATGGCCGCAGCAATAGCGTCAACGCTGACCTTTGCCGGATCATATTCCACGCAGACCTTTTTGCCGGCGAGGTCCACGCTGACACTTTCCACTCCGTCCAGTGAACCCACAGCCTTTTTCACGCTGTTTTCGCAATGGCTGCAGGACATGCCGCTGACAGTAAGACATACATTTTCCTTTGACATAAGCGATTCCTCCTTCAGTAAAACCTTATGAAATGCAGATCATCCGGCATCAGTCCTTCGATCCCGACGCAACTGACGGCCGCAGCCCGGTATCACTCCTGTGTTCGGACTTTTTCCCGCTTCATCTTCACGGGATCGAACATTTTCAGGCTGAGCGAATTTGAAACGACCGATACCGAGCTGAACGCCATAGCGCCGCCCGCCAGCATCGGGTTGAGCAGGCCGAAAGCTGCGAATGGTATCCCGATGATGTTGTATATGAAAGCCCAGAACAGGTTCTGCTTTATTTTGCGCATGGTCCTCCTCGACAGGCGGATCGCGGCGGGTATCAGCATAAGGTCGCCCCGCAGCAGAGTGATGTCGGCAGCTTCGATCGCCACATCGGTGCCTGTCCCCATCGCGATCCCGATATCGGCAGTAGCCAGTGCCGGTGCGTCATTTATGCCGTCGCCGGCCATGGCGACCTTCTTCCCCTGTTTTTTGAGCTTTTCGACTTCCTCGGCCTTGTGCTCGGGCAGGACTTCCGCCAGCACATTCGCAATTCCGGCCTGCCTGGCTATGGCAGCGGCAGTCCGTTTATTGTCGCCGGTGATCATGTAGACCTCAATGCCCATATCCTTCAGAGCTTCGATGGCTTCCTTCGAATTCTCCTTCAGCGTATCAGCCACCGCTATTACGGCTTCCAGCCTTCCGTCCGCAGCCATCAGCATCACAGTCTTCCCTTCGTCCTCAAGTCCGGCGATCACCGCTTCCGCCGATCCTGTATCAATACCGGCCTCCCGCATCAGCATCCGGGTGCCGATGCAGATTTCCCTCCCCTCAACCACAGCCCTGACGCCCTTTCCGGGAACGGCGCCGAACTTTTCGGCATCCGGGACACCGGCAAGCTGTTTTTTCCCATACTCATATATGGCCACTCCCAGCGGGTGCTCGGAACCTTTCTCAGTTGCAGCGGCCAGGCGGATCACCTCGTCGCGCGACATGCCGCCTAGAGATACCACGTCAGTCACTTCCGGCTGTCCGTTTGTGATGGTTCCGGTTTTATCGAGCACTACGGCGTCCAGCCTGTAAGCCATTTCCAGGTGTTCGCCGCTCTTGATCAGTATTCCGTGTTCGGCTCCCTTGCCGGTACCGACCATGATCGCCGTAGGTGTAGCAAGCCCAAGCGCACACGGGCAGGCGATAACGAGCACCGAAACCGCGCTTATTATGCCGTTGGACAGGTCTCCTGCTGCCAGGCACCACACCAGGAGTGTCACCAGGGCGATCCCCAGCACAACCGGGACGAATATTCCCGAAACCCTGTCGGCGATTTTCTGTATCGGCGCCTTGGAACCCTGGGCATCCTCCACCATCCTGATGATCTGCGAAAGTACTGTGTCCTTCCCTACCCTGGTCGCTTCAAACCTGAATGTGCCGAACCTGTTGATGGTAGCACCGACAACATGGTCACCGGGCTTTTTCTCAACGGGGATGCTCTCGCCTGTGAGCATCGATTCATCCACGGCCGATTCGCCTTCCAGTATCCTTCCGTCAACGGGTATTTTTTCTCCCGGCCGCACGATGATGACATCGCCGGGCACGACTTCCTCTATCGGTATATCCTCTTCCTTACCATTCCTGATGACCCTGGCGGTTTTCGCCTGCAGGCCCATCAGCTTCCTGATCGCCTCGGAAGTCCGTCCCTTTGCCACTGCCTCCAGGTATTTCCCGAGCAGTATCAGCGTGATGATCACGGCGCTCGTCTCAAAGTACAGCTCCTTCATCCCATGCCCATGCCCGTGTCCGGCAAGGAACGCGTTGTAGATACTGAAGAAATACGAGGCTGTCGTGCCCATGGCTATAAGCACATCCATGTTTGGGCTCTTCGCCTTGAGCGCACGGTATGCATTTTTGTAAAACCTTGATCCTATGATGAACTGGACCGGCGTTGCAACGGCAAGCTGTAAATATTCATTGTGGAAGACAGGCACTTCGGCACCGGCTGCCATCAGCAGCATCGAAACCAGCAACGGGGCGGTAAGCACGGCAGAAATTATGAGTTCAAACCTCAGACGCCGGATTTCCTTCTCCCTCTGCTCCTTTTCCCTGTCGGCGCCGGGTTCGTCTGCACGCTCAGCGCTATATCCCAGGGACTCGACGGCCTTTATTATGTCGTATACATTTATCTTCGAACTGTCAAATTCCACGGCCGCTTTTTCCGAAGCAAGGTTCACCGCCGCGCTCTGCACCCCTTCCAGCGCATTCAGCTTCTTTTCGATCCTTGCGGCGCAGGCCGCACATGACATGCCTGATATTTTAAGTGTTTCCTTCACGTTCATATCGCTGTACACCCCTCAGAATGGACCCGGGCCAGCGCCGGTCCTCTCGTCCCATACCGGACACACTGCCATACCTGTGTATCATGGTCAAAAAACAGACCAGGGAACCGTCCCCATGTCTTTTAGTTTAACATACCCATTCACCGAGCAGGTGAAACATCCCGATCAGTACCACAATTATACGACCTCATTGATTATATACAGCTCATCAAAAAACCTTCCCGCCGCAGTACGCCTGCACAGCAGGAAGGCCGACTTGCCCTGTTGAATGCTCATTTGATGTAATTAAGCGGGTTGACGGGGACCCCGTTCTTCCGGACCTCGAAGTGCAGATGCGGTCCGGTCGCCCTGCCGGTCTCGCCTACAGTCGCTATCACTTCGCCACGGGCGACCCTCTGGCCGGTCTTTACCTTTATCGTGTTGCAATGTCCGTAATAAGTGGTGTAACCATTCTCATGGTCTATTATCACGAGCTTGCCATAATTCCCGTTCCAGCCCGCAAATTTGACCACGCCTCCATCCGCCGCCTTGATCGCGCTGCCTTTGGATGCAGCTATGTCTATCCCTGAATGCCTTTCGCCCCATCTTGGCCCGTACCGCGAAGTTATCCTGCCCCTGCTCGGCCAGTAGAAAACGCCGTAAGCCATCGTCCGCGGCCTTTCTTTCGTTCCTTTAAGCACTATCTCCGGCTTGGGTTCCTCAAGGATGGTATCGTCCAGGATCCTTGTTTCCTCCGGGTACCCGTTTATGCTGATATAACATGCCTTAACCAGTTTTTTGCCTTCCTCTCCCCTGACCTTGACCTTTGTTTCTCCCTTGTAGAGCTCATCGGTCTCCTCGTATTCCACCCGATAAGGCGCTGCATCCTCATAAACCGTGGTTTTGGTCTGCATGACATTGATCCGGTACCTTGGCACCGAAAGGTTCAGTTCCTGTCCGATGGAGATCCTGTGTATGTTAAGGCCGGGGTTTGCCTTTTCTATGTCTTTTACTCTGATGCCGAGTCTCTCGGCGATCTCGCTTACCGTATCGCCTTTCTGCACTACGTACTTCTTTATGGTTTCATTCTCCTGCATGATGTCGGAGTATGCTTCCTCCGGGTCCTGCAGTTCCGGCAGTTCGCTGCTCGGCACGATCCTCTCCTTTATGCAGACAGCTTCAACGAAGGTGGTCACAACTCCGTTCTCAGCGTCCTGCACATATGGAGCCTTTATCTGCTCCAGCACCTGTTCGGCTGAAGCCCTGTCACGGAAATAAGCGATGTCTTCTCCGTCCACATTGATCGCGTATATTTTGACCTCCAGCAGAACACTGTCCGCAACCTGCGATATGGATTCCCCGGAAGCCGCATTTATGATCCTGCCGCTGTCAGGCAGGTAAACTTCTTTATAGTCGATTTTGCTGGCAACGAACACTTCCGTGCCGTAACGGCTTTCAGCCTGTTTCCTGATGTTCTCGACAAGCTCCGTGAAAGTGGACTGACTGTCCACGATACCGATGGACCTGTCGTCAAGGAAGACCTCATAAGCCTTCGTCGAGCGGACAAGCATCACGACGACGGTCACTGTCGTAATGACCACCATCAGGATCATCAGTATTTTTTTATCAATCTTTTTCATATCAGTACCGTCCATTTTAACGATGTCCGATTTCTGCATCTGTTTTTTGCAGGCCGGTCCGTAAAAAACAGACCTCTTAAATTTATATCATAACCGGACAATAAAATTATGAACAAATCGTTAAATTTTTAAACGCATTTCGATTTTCTGTGACCGTAGCCGGATGTCCGTCTCACGGCCGAGCACGGATTAAGTGTTTTAGAAATGGCAGAAATATGGTAATATTGTAATATAGTCAGAGATATTGTCGGAAAACCGCTTTATTTCAGTTGTTTTTGGGGGTTATGTCCAATGAAGGATCACAAAAGATTAGCTGTTCTGATAAGCATGGTACTGCTGTTCTCTCTCCTGGCTTCCTCAACGTGCGCCTTTGCATCGTCAAAACCCGTGCTGAAAAAGGGCATGAGCGGCGAAGCCGTCAGAACACTCCAGGCCAACCTGAAAAAGCTGGGATTTTTCAGCGCTGAACCCACCGGGTATTTTGGCGATATAACGCTGGCGGCAGTTAAGAAGTTCCAGAAAAAATACAACATTCCGACCACCGGCGTCGTAGCGTCCCTTACACACGCCAAACTTGATGAACTGCTCAAAGCCCAGCAGAAGCAGAAACAGAAGCAGGATCAGAAGCCGAAGCCACCCGGTCTGGCACAGGGCGCAGAGGGCGACGAAGTGGTTATACTCCAGGAGAAGCTGAATATTCTTGGATATATGAAGGTCAAGCCCACGGGCCATTTTGGCCCGATAACCGAATCGGCGCTGATCCAGTTCCAGAAGTACCACGGTATAGAACCCCATGGAGTGGCCGACACGGAAACACTGGCCATGATAGACAGACTCATCGGACAGGATGATCGCTCTTCCAGGGGCGGTGATCCGGAGCCTGTCATACCCGTCAGTATCACACCGCTGTACAGTGTCAAGATCGAGCATGTGCCTGACCTTCCGAAAGCTCCGTACCTCAAGGGGGTAGGCAAATATGAAGGCGTTGTCATCCATTACACGGATAACCCGGGAGACAATGCGCGTATAGAGGCCAACTTTATGAAGACCAACTGGAAGAACGCGTTCGTACACGAATTTATAGATGCAGACGAGATAATACAGGTAGCAGATCCCGATTACAAGGCATGGGGAGCCGGGGCGCAAGCCAACGACAGGTACATCCACCTGGAACTGTGCCATGAATACACGCGGGAAGATTTCGAGGCTTCGTACAAAAAGCTCATAAGAAGGGCCGCTGAATATCTCTATATAAACCAGCTCGGAGTGACTCCTGCGAAACCGGACAGAACCGGAACGCTCTGGGGCCATTACCATGTGACCTTATACTGGGGAGGCACCAACCACGTCGATCCCATCCAGTACCTGGCCAATTGGGGCATTTCATGGGATGACCTGGTGGAGGACGTCGCAAGGGAATATGCGGCCATTGAAGCCCAGTATGGCCAAAGAGCAGAATGACAAACATATTGATCCCGAAGATCAGATAAATAATACAGCCGGCTTGATCAAGCCGGCTTTTTGTCAGGCAGCATCCGGTATTTTTCAGATATCGGGCATCATACATCAGGT
>Ga0209608_1000197_pt1 | contig 64378 bp, 47 predicted proteins | sample AD_UKC130_MetaG_FD_184428 | JGI IMG/M metagenome (GOLD analysis project Ga0209608, IMG submission 184428) | Active sludge microbial communities of municipal wastewater-treating anaerobic digesters from Canada - AD_UKC130_MetaG (SPAdes) (version 2) | ecosystem: Engineered > Bioreactor > Anaerobic...
GCCGAGCCCGAAGCGCACGAGCCCGAAGCGCGAGCGAGGGACTGATGGAGCCCGAAGCGCGAGCGAGGGCACAGGGAGACAAGGAGTGTCAGCTTGGGCCGCCCTTTGCCCAAGTGATCGAAAGCCCGCCCGGCAACAGCCGGTACGGAGGCTGGCCGTTGCAGCGGATACGATCTGGAAACGGCCGGTACAGAGCCCGGCCGCTACACCCGCAACTGTACATACCCGGCGTCAGATCGCCACGTCGGCCGATATGAAGTAGTGGTCGCTGGGATACCGGCCGTTACGGCCGTCGCGGACGACCTCGGCCGCCAGAGCCTTCACTGGCCCCCGGCCGAAAATCCAGTCGATCTGGCCCCGGACTCTTCCCGGGGCGGCCTTCGTATCGTACTCCGGCCCCCAGAAAGCGTGGAAGGTGAACGCCGGTCCCTCCTGCCCGTGAACGAGCCCATACAGATCGATCCACCCCTCCCGCTTCAGCAGCTTGATGGCCGGGTGGGTGGGGTTGGCGTTCATATCGCCGGTCAGGATCTGCGGCAGGCCCTCGGGGAATGCACGGGCGGCCTCGGTGATCATCCTGGCCTGCTCTTCGCGGGCCACATGGCCGATGTGATCCAGGTGCGTGTTCCAGACGCGGAAGACCTGTCCCGACTGACGGACCTTGAGATCCACCCAATTCACGAACCGGCTGTGGGACGAGTCCCATGATTTCGTCCCCGCAATGTGCGGCGTCTGCGACAACCAGAACCCCCCGGCGGAAATCATCGTGTAACGCGAGCGGGAGAAGAGGATGGTATTGAGCGGATTGAAGACGGGCCCCGGATTGGCCATGCCGTATGCTTCGAAGCCGGGTAGGCGGCTTTTGAAGTAATCCAACTGCGTGCCGTAGCATTCCTGGAGGCAGATGACATCCGGCCGGCGACCGGCAATGATGTCCAAGCACATCTCCTTGCGCGCCTCCCAACCGTTCCCCTCCTGGTCATCGGCCGCCAGCGGCAGCCGGATGTTGCAGGTCGTGATTCTGTGGGCCCCGGGTTGGGTTTCCGGAGCGGCCTGACCGACGGTGAGCCGAGAGGCTGCAAGCCAGGATGCGGAAGTGGCCAGTCCCACGCGCTTGACGAAGCTTCTTCGACTGAGATGATCTGCTGACTTCATGACAGGTCGCTCCTTCATGGTCACTCGTCAAAACCAGTGCACGGCTCCATGCTACCTCGCAGGCACACCCACGGAAAGCAAGCCCAAAGCCGCCCATACCACCAGGCCTACCTGCGCACAACCCGTTCCTCTCCCCCCTCATCCCTCATCCCTCGCCCCTCGTCCCTCACCTCTGGTGCTTCTCCTTGAACTGCTTCCGCAGCGTCCCATTGCGGATATCCACGTTCGCCGAGCGGAACAGTTCCTCTTCGAGCGTCTCCTGGCGCTGGCGGATCAGACGATCCTTGAGACGACTTTTGAGCACCTCGCGATCCACATTTTCGAAACTGACTCCGCTGGCCGGAAAGCGCCGTTCGCACTTGAGGATGTGGTACCAGTTCTCCTGCTGCACGGTCGGCGAGATCTCTCCCGGTTTCATGCGGAAGGCCGCCTCGCGAATGAGGGGCGGCACGTCGCTCTCGTTATAAGTGAAGGGTTCCAGCAACCCACCGTTGGCGGCGGTAATCTGGTTTTCGCTCATCTCACGGGCCACGGCCGCAAAATCGCCCTTCCGCTGGAGCGCGCTGCGCACCCGCTCGACGGCCGCCAGGCTGGAGACCTGGATGTGGCGAATCTGCACCCGCTCGCCGTAGGCCCGGCCATATTCCTCGCGCAGCATGCGTTCGTTGATGACGATCTGCTCGACCTCGGCCTCGGCGATCTTGCGCACCCAGGCCTGCTGCTCCATGCGCAGGTTCCACTCGGCTTGGGAAATGTTCTTGGCCTGGAGAAACTCGCGCAGCAGCCGTTCGGCCACGGGGCGGTCCAGCGGCACGCCCTCCCCCCCCATCGGCTGGGAGATCCGCCGGAGGGCGTCTTCGTGGGCGGCCTTCACGTCGGCCGGCGTGACATTCAGCCCCATTTCGGTCGCCCGACCCTTCGCGGCGGTCAGCAGGATCATCTGCTCAAGCAACCCCAGCCCGTGGCTCTCGATGAGCAGATCAACCAGTTGGTTGCGGCTCAAGGGCCGGCCGTTAACGACGGCCATCACCGGTTCGACCGGCTCGGCGGGTGTGGTCGCCTCATCCTCCGGAGCCGTGGCCGGCTCGGGCGGCACGGCAGAGACGGCCGCTTCGCGGGCCGCCGGCGACTCCCAGGCCTGCTCAACGGGCGTTCCGAGTGGCGGGTTCGGGTCTGTGCATGCTGCCCCGACAACCGTCAGCAGCAACCCCGCCAGCGCCGCCCCGCCCCATCGCCGGGAGCGCATGGAGCGGATGGGGGTAATCCACAAGTCCATAGCATATAAGCACATATCGCACCTCAAGAGGAAGCCGGCAGCCTACCGGCCCTTGGCGTAGCCGTCAAGATGCGATGACGTCCGGCCGACAAGACTCTTGGGCCGACTGCAAGAGCGGACTATAATGGTTGTGATCCGGGGGCGATTGGGCTCGACCGGGCAAGTTGAGGTTGAGGTGGCGTGTCCAGGTTGTCAGGAGGCCTGGTAAAACACCTGGCGAAACTTTAACTGCCAACGTTCAACCGTTGCGCATGGCGGCCTAAATAGGCCACCCGTCTCACCGACGACGCCTGCTGATCGGTGAGGCGCAAACAGCAGGCTGGCTCGTGCGGGTTGGCGGCGTGACGCGCGGGCGAGATTTTCACGACGCTGGACCGACGGGAGCCTGCCGCTGGGCGCCTGGCGGCCGAGATCAAACCAGACGGCTACGCACGTAGAAGCCTCTTCCGAAGTGTCACGGGACGCGGGTTCGATTCCCGCCGCCTCCATTTGGACAGCCTGCTCGGGCTGTCTCTCGATCAAACAAGGCCCGCTGCACACTGGCAGCGGGCCTTGTGCGTTTTGGCCAGTAAACAAAGGGGTTTCGCGATTCCGCGGCTACCCCGCAACACACGACCACGTGACGAGGTCGCGCCCGAAAACGCCGTTTCGGGGGCCAAGATCGTCTCAAAGTCTCTAAATCGCGCGACGGGGCGGCGATCCGTCACGCGAGAGCAAGCCGATTCGTTTCAGGCACTTACGCTCACTTATCTTCTTGCGAGTTGTCCTTCTCGTCACCTGCATGCAACGGGATCACAACCCCCGTCATGTGACGTTTGCGGTCCAAAAAGCGCTCACATGATCGTCACATGACTGTCACCGCAAGCCATCTTGGCACTGCAATGGCACTGCTTCGGGGGCGTGAACGCGAGCAGGCGCGCCGAGAGGCGCGGGGCGTGTCACCGGTGACAAGGGGAATGTGTGATTGAGCTTACGGCTGCGAATGGGCAAAATGACTCCTGGTGCCTGAAGATCGGAGAACCGATGAAATCAAAAAATCCGGACAAACGAAGGGTGGCAAAGGGGTCAAAGACGAAGGGCCAGTCGCCTGAGGATCGGACTACTGCTTCCGAGCAGCAGTCCGCTGCTCCATTCTACAGCGACCACCCAATTCAACACCCTGACGATGATCTCTTCGGGCGTTCTGCATTTGCCAAGAACCTTGCCAAATCCGTCAAAGCCATGCCTGGACCTGAGCCATTTGTGTTCGGGCTTTCCGGGCCTTGGGGATCAGGTAAGACAAGCTTGCTGAACATGGTCGAGCATGAATTGAGAGCGAGCGGCGGCAAGGTCGTCGTTTTCCGGTTCAATCCCTGGTGGTTCAGCGGATCAGATGCTCTCCTAGTGTCTTTCCTTCATGATTTCGCCAAAGTCCTCGGGGCGGAGATCAAAGGCGCTGCCAGCAAGAAGTTGGCCAAGTATCTCTCAGTCTTTGGCCACCTCCTGAAGCCAGCGAAGTTCATCCCGGGCCTCAATATACCAGCAGAGGCCATTGCCGAACTTGCTGCTTCTGGCGGTGCGGCGATGAAAGAGGCCGGTGAATTGGCCAGTCAGGACGCTGCGGGGATACGCCGAGATATAGATCAGTTGCTGCTGGATCGTGGGCAGCCCGTACTGGTTATCGTCGATGATATCGACCGCCTACTACCCGACGAGGTCATCCAGGTCTTCCGCATCGTGAAGGCCGTCGCTGATTTCCCATGGGTTCGTTATCTCCTGGCTTATGACGACTTGAAGGTGTGTTCAACCGTGAAGACTGCCATGGGCATCGAGGGGCGTGAATTTCTCGAGAAGATCATTCAGATGCCCATTGAGATGCCGCCGGTTGCCCGGAGCCAACTCAATCGCGTTTTCCTTGCTGGCCTGAAATACACCATCGGCGACACTCCGGAACACTTGGTGGATACGACTCGCCTTGGTAATGTCTTTCATGACGGGATTGCTCCATTTCTGACGTCACCACGCGCGGTTAAGAGACTGCTTAATGTTCTTCGCGTGACGTACCCTCCTCTGAGGGGTGAGGTGGAAGTGGCAGATTTTGTGGCAATTCAGGCTCTCATGGTTTTCGCGCCCGACATACATCGTCTGGTCCGAGACGAATCCCACTGGTTCATTGACAAGCGAGAACGAAAATCTGACGAGGAAGCCAAAGCGTTCCGCGAACGATGGGGAGCACTGGGCCGGCCGGAGGTCATGGAATCGGTGGAGAACCTTCTGAAACGCACGTTCCCCCGCTTTGAGACCCTCATGGGCGGTGTTGCGTACTCCGACGGATTCGAAGCAACATGGAGCAGTCGGGCCCAAGCGGCATCTGAACGGCATTTTCCGAAGTACTTCAAGATGACTTTGGATGAGGGGAGGATTACCGAAGCCGAGTTGTCCGCATTTCTTGGAACACTGGACGACCCCGAGGCGACCGATGCTTGGCTGCGGAACCAACTGAAGGCAAAAGGCCCCGGAGGAGAATGTACCCGAACAGGAGAGGCGCTAACCGTTCTGAACGATATTGCTCAGGCCAGGGCAAGGCTGAATGATGGGCAGCGTGGTCGCTTGATTGAAGCCCTGCTTCGAGTAGGCGATGAACTGGCGGCTGTCGATGACACTGAGCGTGTTACAGGCTACGTCCCAATCAACAACGACCTCCGGATCATCTGGATTCTCCGAAACCTGACAGATGGCATTCACAACTTGGCCCAAAGGGCTAACATTCTCAATGCGGCATTCGATCAAGGTAAGGCATTCTGCACCATGCTTCGTTTTGCTCAGAGCCTCGGTTGGAATCACGGGCTGTATGGGTCCAACAAAGAACACGGCGATAGGGCATTACTGGACAGGGACACGTGTCTGTCGCTCGCGAAGATCGCTGTTGCAAAAGTAAATAACGCGGCACAGAAGAGGCAGCTGAACGTGGTGGGCAACCCAATGGACCTTGGCCGATTGTGGGCGGATATGGGAGACAAGGCGGAGGCGATAGCGTGGGTGAGATCTGTTTGCGATGCAGATGACAAGTTATTGGCTGCCGTGCGCGGGGCTGTTAGCGAGAGCCATTCATGGGGGATGGGCGGTTTCGGAAGCATGGGCGACAGGGTCGCTCGTACTTCCCTGCGGATGGAGGTGGAGTCCATGTGCTCCTTCTTTGAGCCGTTGGTGCTCCGCGATCGCGCGAAAGCTCTGCTCGAGTGTCAGACACGGGCAAAGTCGCTGGACAAGGAAACCAGATTTGGGCTTGAGCAGCTTCGGGACCGCATCCGTGACGACGGATCAATCATCCCAGAATAAAAGGTCTTCGATGAAGAATAGAGGCGGCAACACTTGCACGCGGAAGTTTGACCGTGCGAGAAGTGAATCGACTTCAAAAGACAGTCTTCTGCTCATCCCACCGCACCGGCAGGTTCTTCCGCAGCTTCTCCAGACTTATCCCATCGGGCTCGTCGCCACACAGGATCGCCTCGACGATGTCCGGTGCGAGGCTGGTCAGGTGGAGGATGCGGCCGACGTAGGTGCGGTCGCAGCCGACGTCTTTGGCCAGGTCCTCGAGGTTGGCGTATCCGCCGGATTCGAGCTGGGCCTGCCAGCGGTGAGCCTTGGCGATGGCCTCGACCAGCGGCCGGTTGACGCGGCTCATGTCATCGAGGTGCTGGGCGGCTGAGACGAGCGTCGCCGCGCCTTCGGGCAGGACCATGGAGCGGCCGTTGCGCCGCTGAAACCGCATGGGGATGTGGACCACGATGGCGTCGCCGTCCCGGCGAACGCGCAGGCCGGGATAGCGATTCTTCTGCTGCTCCTCGATGGGCGTGGCTGCGCTGGACAAGCTCAAGGTTCCCTCATGCATGGCGTTCCTCAATGGGCTGAAGTTCCGCAACGATCTGCTCGATGCCGTTGGTGCGGAAGCGGATGTCGATGCCGCGGGTGCTGACGACGATCTCCTCGATCAGCAGTTGCGCGATCCGCCGCTGTTCCTCGGCCAGCAGCACGTTCCAGATCGGGTCGATGGCCCGCAACGCTTGGCTGACGCGGTCGAGTTCCACTACCGCACCCCGCGTGGACGTGGCTTCGAGGTCGCGGATGGCCTGGTCCAGCGACTTAAGCTCGGCGCTGAGCCGCTTGAGCTCCTCGGCCAGGAAACCTCCATCCTGATCGGCGACGCTCAGCAGCGCCCGGATGGACTTCTGCGTCTGCTCGCGCCGCAGCCGCAGTTCCTCCAGCCTGGCCAGCGCGGCCTTGTCCGGACCGGTTCCGGCGGTCCTGCAGATCTCGCGGTACGTCCGGGCGATCACGTCGGGATGGCGCAGCAGCGCCCGCAACTGATCCACCACCACCGTCTCGATTTCGCCGGCCGGCAGGTTGGGCAGCGGGCATTGGCCATAGCCCTCCTTGATCTTTTTCCGGCAGGCGTAGTAGCGATATTCCCGACCGTCTTTGCGCGTCCAGGAGGGCTGAACGCGCCCACCGCACTCGCCACAGCGGATCATCCGCCGCAGCAGGACGAACCGGCGCACCTGGTGCTTGTGCGTATAGGTCTGGTTGGCGCTCAAGAGCTTCTGGACGCGCTCGAACTGTTCGACCGAGACGATGGCCTCATGCTCGCCGGGGTAGACCTTGCCCTTGTGAACCATCTGGCCGGTGTATTTGCGGTTGATGAGCACCTCGTAGACGCTCCGCTGCGTCCAGGGCTTGCCCCCGCGCTGCTTGCCGCTCTTGGTGCTGGATCGAACCTTGGTGCGGTACCGGATCTATCGCATGGATGGCCCGGCGCTGCGCCAGTTGGGCCAGCCGGTGTCAGTGCAAGCGACTCGCGCCGGCTTCGTATACAGAGACCGGCTGGTCCACGCCGAGATGGACAACCTGATCCACGTGCGCGACTCGGCCGGCGACTTCGACATCGAACTGCCCGGCGCGTTCATCTACCGCGTGGCCTATCGCGCCGACCGACCCGACACGTTGCTGGTGAGCGGCCAGTGGCAGACCGAGGACGAGGTCTTCACCCTCGAATACGACCTGGCCACGGGCCAGCAGGACATGATCGAATGCGACGGTCATGCCGCCTACAAGTGCACGATCCTGGGCGACCAGATGCTCTATGCCCAGCGCGTTGGCGAGCAGTTCGAGCACCGCCGCGTCACCGCCGCCAAGTCCGTCAGCCGACGCACCGTCGCCAGCGCCGTCCGCCGCCAGGCGGGCCAGGTCCAACCCATCGCCACCCAGCCCATGGGCAACTGCGGCTGCCGTGGGCGTTCAGCGCCGGGCGACCCGATGGTGACACGCGTATCGTGCGTCGAGTGCGTGGAAAAGCATCTCGGTGCTGCCTACGTCCTGCTGACCGAAACCCGCGACGGTTATGCCCACCGGCTCCGCGCTATCGGCCACCTCCACGAGGCCGAGGATGAAAGCCAGCAGTGGCCGGCGTTGCACGAAGCGGTTCGTGTGGCGCGGAAGGCATACCAGACACAAGGGGTGATGCCCGACTGGCAGAAGCTCCAGACCCAACTGGCGGAGGCCCGTAGAGCTGCTCAATGAGAACGTGCGCATCGGGCGGTCGACGAGCACAGCGTCTCCAGATTGGTCGTGCGGCCAGGGCGAAATATCAGGTGTCCATATCCAGCCCTTGCCGCAGATCATGGACGTCATGGCGTTCACGCCCACCACACGCGGTGTGGCAGCCGAGCTTGATCCCCCTCGGAACTCCACACCACTGATGGGCCCGCCGGATCAATTAAGTCCTGTGATCTGCGATTGCGGAACATCTCGTAAGTTCCAGTATTTCAAGTTGTTACACTACAATACGCCGTCCGAGGTATGTGCCCACTCCCCATCGCTATGATGCTGTCGCGTGATTTCTGTTGACGCCGATATAACATGTGCTATGCTTTCCTGCGTTCGGAATCGAGGGAAGCATGGGTTACGGTTCGACATCCTCGCCCCTTCCGGCTGACTACGCCGCCCGGATTAAGCAATACCGCGCCCGCCTCGGACTGACACAGGCGGAACTGGCCGCCCGCCTGGGGGTTTCCTTTGCCACCGTAAATCGATGGGAAAACGGCCAGACCAAGCCGTCTCCGCTCTCTTGGCAGCAGCTAACGCGGCTCGACGAGGGTGAGCCCAAGCCCGAAACAGTTGAACCAGCTTCTGCGGAGCTCGTGCTGGACTTCACGGCGTCACCTCATGTCATACGCGCCTTGGTCGAAGGTGAACGGCTGAGCTTCGGCCACATGTTCAATCCCGCCTTCGCCACTGAGATATCACAAATCGATCCGCTGCCGCATCAGCGCATCGCCGTCTACGAGCACATGCTCAAACAGTTTCCGCTGCGGTTCCTTCTCGCGGACGACGCCGGTGCTGGAAAGACCATCATGTCGGGCCTGTACATCCGCGAGATGAAGGCACGTCGGTTAATCAAGCGCATCCTGATCGTCGCGCCGGCGGGGCTGATTGGCAACTGGGAGCGCGAGATGGCCACGCTCTTCAGCCTTCAGTTTCGCATCGTAACCGGCGCGGATGCGCGCAATAGTAATCCGTTTATCGGGAGCGGTAGCGATTGCCTGATCGTCAGTGTCGACACGCTCACCAGTCCGCGGATGTTTGCACGGCTGCGTGAACCGGGGGTTCAACCCTACGACCTCGTCATCTTCGATGAGGCCCATAAGCTCTCTGCCGATCGCAACAATGACCTGCGCGTGCGGAAGACCGAGCGTTACAAACTCGCCGAGGCGCTGTGCGGCGTCGTAGACGTCGATGATGCTTGGCGGTTACCGTGGTCGGCTCACCACGTGCTGCTGCTGACCGCCACGCCGCACCAGGGCAAGGACTATCCCTACTATGCTCTCTGGCGTCTGCTGGAACCCGAGGCTCTTGCCACGCCGGAGGCCTTCAACGAATACCCGGCCGAACGCCGCCAGGCACATTTCATCCGCCGCACCAAAGAGGAGATGGTCCATCTCAACGGCCAACCCCTCTATCCCAAGCGCATCTCCGATACGCTGGGCTACGAGCTGACCCAGGGACCGATCAGCGAACAAACGCTGTACGATGAAACCACCGAGTACATGCGGCACGTCTATAACCGCGCCAAGCTGCTGAATCGCTCGGCAGCACGGTTGGCCATGAGCGTGCTCCAACGCCGCCTGGCCAGTTCCACCTACGCGCTGCTGCGATCTTTTGAACGCCGGATTGAGAAGCTCACCGATCTGATTCGCCAGGTCCAGGAGGGCAAACTTACCGAAGAGCAGTTGGTGATGCTCCAGCGCCGACTGGCCGAGGAAGATGATGTTCTGGACACCAAGACCGCCGACGAAGAAAGCATTCAGGATGGTCGTGAGGAAGGCGAAGTCTCCGAAGAGCGCCTGCTGGCCGGCGTGATTGCCGCGTCGCTCACTGATCTCGTCGTGGAACGCGACCAGGTGATCGCCCTGCGAGACCTGGCTCGGAAGGTATATGAGCAAGGGGCCGAGTCTAAGTTTGACAAGCTCCGCGAGGTGCTCACTGACCCGCGATATGCGGGCGAAAAGTTCATCGTCTTTACCGAGCACCGCGACACGCTTGATTATCTGGTTCAGCGCCTTGGAGGGATGGGCTACACCGGCCAGATCGCCCAGATTCACGGCGGAATGCACTACACCGAACGTCAGGAGCAGGTAGAACGCTTCCGCCGGCCCCATGACGATGGCGGCGCGCGTTTCATGATCTGCACCGACGCAGCGGCAGAAGGTATCAACCTCCAGTTCTGCTGGATCATGATCAACTTTGACGTGCCGTGGAACCCGGCCCGTCTTGAGCAGCGCATGGGCCGCATTCATCGTTACGGCCAGAAGCACGATCCTGTGCAGATCGTCAACCTTGTCGCTCCCAAGACCCGCGAAGGCAAGGTGATCGAAACGTTGCTGAACAAGCTCGAAGCTATCCGCGACAGCCTTGGCAGCGAGAAGGTCTTCGATTCGATCGGTCGGCTGTTTGAGGGCGTGTCGCTCAAGACCTACATGGAGCAGGCCATCGTCGAAGGCGCAGATGCGGTCGCCCAGACCCTCGAAGGTCGCCTCACGAACGAGCAGGTCGAGGCGCTGGCCGCGAAGGAGAAGATGCTCTATGGCGATGGTGGCGATGTGAAGCGTCAGCTCCCGCGCCTGCGTGACGACCTGCAACAGGAAGCCTATTGCCGGCTCCTGCCGGGCTATGTCCGCCAATACATCGAAAGCGCTGCGCCGTTGATCGGTATCGAAATCGACGGTGACATGGACGACTGCTTCGCTATGCGGGCAGCCCGCAAGGGCGCGGTTGACCCACTGCTGCACGCGTTGGAGGTATACCCGGCCAAGCAGCGCGACTGCCTGAGTGTGGTCCGGCCGACACCCGACCAGAAGAACACACGCATCTGGGTCCACCCCGGCGAGCCGGTTTTCGAGCGGTTCCGCGCCCTGGTTAGCGACCGTCTTGGCGACCAAGCCTTGCGCGGCGCGGTCTTCGTCGATCCGACGACCGAAAAGCCATACCTCTTCCATCTTGCCTTGGTCAGCGTTGTTCGCCAGGCGGACACCGAACTGCCTGACCTGGCCCATGAGGAGGTGCTCGACTGCCAACTGGTCGGCGTGAAGCAGTACGAAGGGGCCGATGTTGAGCTGTGTCCGGTCGAACACCTCCTGCTGCTCAAGGGCGGCCAGGGCCTGCCCGCACCCGCGCAACGCCTGGCCGTCACCGCCACAAAGCTCAAGGATCACGCCGAGGCGTTCATGACGGAGCGCGTCGCCCGCGAGATGGCGATTCAGCGCCGCAAGGCGCTACTGGACACGCTGCCTGAGCGTGAGCAGTTCATCCGGCGCGGGTTTGACTTCCAGGAGGCCGAGTTGGCTGCCGCTCGCGTGAAGCAATCGGAGAAGGCACGCTCCGGTAATGCCGCCGCTGTTAAGGCCCTCAAGGAGATCAAGGAGCAGCAGCGCTCGCTTGCGCAGCGGCGAGACACCGCGCTGGCGACCATCCGCCGCGAGCCAGAACTCATCGCCCCCGGGCATCTCACCTTCCTGGCCCACGCCATCGTCGTGCCTTCTTACGATCCGGCCGATCTGGAACGCCATGATGCCGAGGTGGAGAAGGTCGCGATGGAACTCGCCCGCGCGTTCGAGGAAGCGGCCGGGGCGACGGTCAAGGACGTCTCGACGCCGCCGCTGGCCCGAGCGGTGGGGCTGACCGAAAACCCCGGCTTCGACCTGCTGTCGATCTACCCCGACGGACAAAGACGTGCCATTGAGGTGAAAGGCCGGGCGAACACCGGCGACGTGGAGATAACCAGCAACGAGTGGGCGGCCGCCTGCAACCATCGCGACGGCTACTGGCTCTACGCAGTCTACGACTGCGCCACGCCCGCACCGCGTCTGGTGCGCGTGCAAGACCCATTCGGCAACCTGCTAGCCAGGGCCAAGGGCAGCGTGCTCATAAGTCCGAAGCAAATTCTCGATGCGTCCGACACCGCAAACTGACCACCCGGAGACCAGACATGCGCACCGTCTACGCCATCCAGTTCCGCTTGCCACCTCGCGACAACCAAGGCGCAGAGGATGTTGTTACCGACATGCTGGCACGCATCAGGGGATGGGTGGTCGGCAAGTACGACCGGGCTTGGCAGACCAAAGTCGAAGTGCCGTTCGACGGCACCATTGTGTCGCCACTGGATGGCCACTCGTTGCGGTCTCAACACCAGTCTTTCGACGACGTTGACCTCTTGTCGCTGGACTGGGCTCATCCTCATGACCATGACACGTCGTCTGCTTGGCACACGTCGGTTGTTGCGGGCAGGCACGGTAATGATGTCGAGATTGCCATCGCTATCCGCATCACCACGGTGCAAATGACCATGAGACCAGTGGGCTATGATCTTGGCCGACCGAGGATCGTCACCGACCTCATCGATAGTTATGACGTCAAGATGAACAATTGGTCGATTCCAGCACAGAAACATGTTCTCAAGACGGCGGATGTTGAGCCGTTTGCAAATGATGTCCTGCTTGCACCTGGCCGCACGCTGCCAGTCATTGTTCTCACGCCAGACGCATGGAACGGTCGCTTCCTGATTGACCCCGACGAGACGTTCGACGCCGTAAAGGGATTCGCGCACGTTGCGGTCATGGAAACGAAGTGGGCGGCCTTCAAGTTGACCGATGTCGTCGACCGAGAACTGTCTTGTTTTAACGGGGCAGCGAGAATTTATTGGCCTGCCTTCACCCTAAAATCGAACCCATTTGATCACCGCTTGTATCTGCCGGGCAATCTCGAGTACTGGAGAAGCAAGGGAGTGACGTTTGGCAAGCACCTTTTCCGAATGCTGGCCGCAATCTCGGCTTTCAGATTTGTCGAGGGGCCGGCAATTCGTGCTGCCCGCAAGGTCTTGGCTGATGTTGAGCGATCAAAGGTGACTGCGCTGGTTGATGAGGTTAAGAAGGGTCGCTCCTCGAAGGAAGAACTGGAAACCCAGGTGCTTGAAGCGCTCGCGAAGATCGAGGAGTTGACCGAGGAGCGCGATCAGCTCAAGGCGGATCTGGAAGCACAGAAAGCAGCATGGGGCGAATACCAAGCCTTCATGGCCAATGAGGCCCAGTCCGACGATGCGCAGACCCGCGAGCAAAGAGATGCGGCGAAGGATGTTGGGCTGAAGTCGGTTCGGGCAGCTCTCAACAAAGCGAAGGCTGACTTCGAAGACACTCTGCAGTTCTTAGAATCCGCAGAGAAGGCAGCCGATGAGTCGCCGTTCAAGAACCCTGATCGTGTTTATGAGCTATTTGAGGCCCTTGCTCAGGTAGCAATGGAATGGCGAGAGAACAAAGGTAATCTTCGCCGATCTTGGAAGGATGCACTGGCCGAGTTGGGCTTCGAGTACAAGGACAAGGTTTCTCAGACCAGTAAGACCAAGTGGGCGGACGACTACACGTTCACCTACAACGGCAGGAAGCTTGTATTTGAGCAGCACATCACCATAGGTGCTAAGCAACCTGACAAATGTCTGTCCGTACATTTCTACCGTGACGACGCGAACCTCGTCTTGGTGATTGGGCACTGCGGCAGGCATCTCACGAACACAAAGAGTTGATCTATGACCGATTTCCCCCGACTCATCGAACACGCGTTTCCGCTTAAGCAGGCGTCGTTGGACTCTGTGCATGAGAAGAACGTCCGCCACGGGCATATTTCTACGCTGCACATCTGGCCGGCGCGGCGGCCGTTGGCGGCTTGCCGGGCGGCGCTGATCGCCACCTTGTTGCCGGACCCCGGTGACCCGGAGAAGCGGCGGGAGTTGTGCGAGAAGATCGGCGGGAAGGTCGTCAAGAAGATTGAAAAGAAGAAGATGCCCAACGGCCAGACCGTTGAGCGCATCAAGGAAGAGACTGAGGGCGGCATTCTGCACTGGGGGCGGGAAACGGAGAACGCGGAGACGCTGGAATGGTTCCGCCAGGAAATCCGCAAGGCGTATGGCGGACGCGCCCCCAAGGTGCTCGATCCGTTCGCCGGGGGCGGGGCCATCCCGCTGGAGGCGATGCGGTTGGGGTGCGAAGCGACGGCCGTGGACATCAACCCCGTCGCCTGGTTCATCCTCAAGTGCACGCTGGAGTACCCGCAGAAGCTGGCCGGGCAGACCCGGCCGCTACCGGCGTTCATCCTGAAAAATAAGGAGTTCATGACGGCCTTCTTGAAGGCCAAGGGTCTGACGGCCGCCCAGATCGACCGCAAGCTGTCGGACCTCGGGCACAAGGAACAGGGCCAGGGCGGGCTGGACTTCCGCTATGACAACGATGACCAGATACTTCAGGCCGATCTGGCCTGGCACGTCCGCGCCTGGGGCCAATGGGTGCTGGACCGCGCTCGCCGGGAGCTGGCGCAGTACTACCCCACCTACGCCGAATTCGAGCCGCTCAAGAAGGATCACATCGCCTACGAGCATCAGCCAATGCGCCTCGTGCCGCTCAAGGAGGATGGCACACCAGACATTGACTCGCTGAACGCTGAATTCACGAAGGAGTATCTCGAAGATAAGCGCAATCCACGCTGGGTCGCCAAGCCCACTGTCGCCTATCTCTGGGCAAGAACGGTGACGTGCAAGAACTGCCGGGCGATTGTGCCACTGCTCAAGACGCGCTGGCTGTGCAAGAAAGCAAACAAGCGTGTCTTGTTGACGATGGAACCCAACGCCGACCGCACAGGCCTCGTGTTCGGCGTGGAAACCAACGTTCCGGTCAAGGGCGGCAATGCGGCACAGAGAAGAGAGCACGACAAGCGACTTGGCGCGGGCACGATGAGCCGTGCGGGGGCCAAGTGCCCGTGCTGCCCAGCGATCATGACGATGGAGGACATTCGTGTCGAGGGCAAATCCGGGCGGCTGGGTAGCACAATGACGGCCGTCGTGGTCGATGGGTCCAATGGCAAAGAGTACCGCCTGCCCACTGGGCATGAGCTGGCCGTTGCCGCGGTAAGTAACGAGCAGGTCCAGGAGGCGTTCCGGGACATTCCCTTCGGCGTACCGGAGGAACCGACGCCCGCCGGTGGCGGCACTGGCGCGGGGAGGGCATTCAGCGTGCAGGGTTATGGCTTGATGCGTTGGCGTGACCTGTTCACGCCGCGCCAGCTACTGGCACTTGGTACGCTTTTGGGTCTTATACGAGAGATCTCAGGGGAGGCTAAGCGGATCGACCAAGATCGTGCATGGTCGGAAGGAATCATTGGGTTCCTGCTGTGCGCGTTCGACCGCCAGGCCGACTACCTCTCTGCGATTGCCATCTGGCTGCAAAGCCTAGAGGCGGTGGCACACACATTTACTCGCTTTGCCTTACCAGTGAACTGGGATTTCACCGAGGCGAATCCGCTGAGTGGACTTACCGGCGACTTCGCAGGCGCGGTTGAGTGGGTTTCACGTGTATGCAGCAATAACCTCATCGCAGGCAGTAATACACCTGCGCCGTTGGTGTCTCGCCAGTCAGCGTTGACGACCGTCAATAGGCAGTACGATCTGATCTTCACCGATCCGCCTTACTATGACGCAATTCCGTACTCTGATCTCATGGACTTCTTCTATATCTGGCTCAGGCGGGGACTGTACGGCCTGAGTGATGATTTCGACGAGACCTTCCGATCAGTCACGAGTCCCAAGTGGGATCATGATGCAAATGACGGTGAGTTGATTGACGACGACAGTCGTCACGAAGGGGACTCTGCAAAGTCCAAGCTCGTCTACGAAGACGGGATGGCACGGGTGTTTTCTGCCTGCTGTGATGCCCTCACTCCCAGCGGACGTATGGCCGTTGTCTTTGCGCACAAACATCCAGATGCCTGGGAGACTTTGGTGTCCGCGATGATCCGTGCAGGTTTCGTGGTGGAGGCAAGTTGGCCGATACAGTCGGAGCGGGCAACGCGCATGCGCGCTCTCTCTTCTGCGGCGCTTGCCTCTTCGGTTTGGCTTGTATGCAAGAAGCGTCCAGCCACGGCGCGTCCCGGTTGGGACAACAACGTTTTAGAGGAGATGAAGGCGAACATCGCCCAGAAGCTGCGGGCGTTCTGGGACGCGGGTATTCGCGGGCCGGACTTTGTGTGGGCGGCGACCGGCCCGGCGCTGGAGGCGTACAGCAAGCACCCCGTGGTGCGCAAGGCGAACGCGCCTGGCGAGATCATGACCGTCGGCGAGTTCCTCAATCACGTCCGCCGCATGGTGGTGGATTATGTTGTCGGCCAGGTATTGACCGGTGAGCACGGTTCGGATCTGGCAGCGGCGGACCGGCTGGACGAGGTGACCGCCTATTACCTGCTGCATCGCCACGACTTCGGCATGGACGAAGCGCCTGCCGGCGCGTGCATTCTGTATGCCACAGCGTGCAGCCTGTCGGACAGCGAACTGGAACGGACATGGGACATTCTCACCCGTACCGGCGGCGATTCCGCCGCTGCCGAAGAGGAACCAGATGAGGAATCGAACGAGGATGATGCAGAGCCGTCCGAAGACACCGGCGGTGGAAGCAAAGTCAAGCTGAAGGCGTGGAATCAGCGCAAGAGCAAGAGCATGGGATATGAGGCCCCCGAGGGCCGAGTCGTGCCGCTGATCGACCGCATTCACCGTGTGATGCACCTGTGGAAGGAAGGCGATGTGCAGAAGGTGGACGAATACCTCGACCAGCACGCCCTTCGGCGAAACGAGCTGTTCAAGCGGGTGGTGCAGTCGCTGATCGAGTTGTCCACCAACAGCGAACGGTCGCTGCTGGAGAGCATCAGCAACCACATTGGCGCGAAGGGCGCGGTGAAAGATCACGGACCGGATCTGTTTACAAAGAATGACACGGAGACACGGTGACGCGGTGACGCGGTGATTGGGAGACGCGGCGATGGCGAACATTCGGTCGTTCAAAGAATTGAGGGTGTGGCAGAACGCGATGGATGCGGCCATGCGTGTCTTTGAAGTGAGCAAGCGGTTTCCTCCCGAAGAACGCTATTCATTGACGGACCAGTTTCGCCGTGCATCGCGGTCGGTGGCCGCGAACATTGCGGAAGCGTGGCGCAAGCGGCGCTACCCGGCGGCGTTCATCAGCAAATTGAGTGATGCGGAAGGCGAGGCGTCGGAAGCGCAGACGTGGATAGAGTTCGCCGCTCGGTGCGGATACATGAAGGAAGAAGAAGCGAATGACCTTGACCAGCGCTATGAGCAGATACTTGGGCAACTGGTCACGATGATCGAGAACCCCGACGACTGGGTTGTTGGAGCGAAGCGGAGTCCCCGTGTCTCCGCGTCTCCGAGTCCCCGCGTCAGTTAGGAAATAGGTGAGCCAATGGCAAAGCAACCCTGGAAGGCATGGCATGAGATCGTGAAGCTGCGGGATGACCTGCGCTCTGGCGACCTGCCCCTGCACATGTTCGCAGCCGACCTCTACGAGGTCATGATGCAGAACGGCAAGCGGCCAATCTACGAACGGCCGGACGAGTTCTTCGCACTGACCTACCCCACGCACAACCTCCGCGCCCTGGTGCGGGATGTGATGCTGCGTCTGGCGGGCAAGAGCGACAAGGCGATCCGGCAGCTCGAGCTGACCTACGGCGGCGGCAAGACGCACACGCTCATCACCATGCGTCACCTGGTGAACGATCCGGACAACCTGCCGGATGTTCCGGCGGTGAAGGAGTTTGAGCAGACCATCGGCCAGACACCGCCGAGGGCCCGCGTGGCGGCGCTGTGCTTCGACAAGCTGGATGTGGAAACCGGTTGCGATGTGCGGTCGCCGGACGGCCAGGTGAGACGACTCAAGCAGCCTTGGAGCCTGCTGGCATACCAGGTGGCCGGGGATGACGGGCTGAAACTGCTGCATGCCGACGGCAAGGCGGAGGAGCGCAGCACGCCGCCGGCCGAGAACACGCTGACGCAACTGCTGTCCATGCCGCTCAAGCAAGGCATGGGTACGCTGATCCTGCTGGACGAGGTGCTGCTGTATGCGAAAGTGCGCTGCCATACGGAGCCGGGCTTCCTGGATGTGTTGATCGGATTCTTCCAGTACCTGACGCAGGCGGCCGCCAAGGTCGAGAAATGCTGCATCGTGGCATCGCTGCTCTCGAGCGAACCGAAAGACCAGGCAGACAACCTGGGCAAGAAGATTGTCGCCGACCTGTACGACATCTTCCAGCGGCACCGGGAGGAAGCGGTGCAGCCTGTAGAGAAGGACGACGTAGCCGAGGTGCTGCGGCGTCGTTTGTTCGATCCCAAGTCGGTCGAGTTGCGGGGCCAGTGGCCGCAGCATGTGATCGCGGCCCTCAAAGGCATCGCCGCCCTGGACGATCAGACGGCGAAGCAAGGCGGGGCTGCGGAGGAGCGGTATCTCAAGAGCTATCCCTTCCACCCCGAGCTAACGGAGGTCTTCTACAGCAAGTGGTCGGCGGGCATTGAGCGGTTCCAGAAGACGCGCGGCGTGTTGCGGACGTTCGCATTGGCTTTGCGCGAAGCGGAGAAGTGGGACGAGTGTCCGCTTGTCGGTCCGGCGGTGTTCCTGAACGCACCCAAGAAGGAGGGGCTGTCGGAAGCGGCTCGGGAACTGGTGTCCATTGCTGACACCATCGTCAGTGATGGCCAGGCGACGCGCTGGACGGGTATTCTCGAAAACGAACTGGAGAGTGCCCGACGCGTGCAGTCGGAATCGGTAGGCTTGAAGCTGCGTGAGATCGAACAGGCGGCGATGGCGACGTTCCTGCATTCGCAGCCGACTGGCCGCAGCGCGAAGACGCGCGATCTGATGTTGCTAGTCGGGCCGTGCCGGCCGGACCGGATCGAACTGGAAAAGGGCTTGGGGCGGTGGGCCAGGAACAGCTACTGGCTGGATGACGCCAACATGCCGGAGAAGGAGGGCCAACTGCCCGCGGAATGGCGGCTGGGGAACCGGCCGAACCTGAACCAGATGCAATCGGCCGCCGCGGCGCAGATCTCGGATGACATCGTGCGTGCCCGCCTGCTGGAGGAGATCGGCAGGACCAAGTCGCTGACCAGCGGCGCATCGGCGGCGGGTGTGCGCGTGCATACGCTGCCGGCCAAGCCGCGAGATATCGAGGATGATGGCCTGTTCCATTACGCCATCATGCCGCCCAGTGCTGCATCGGATTCCGGCAAGCCGAGCCCTGAAGCCAAGCGGTTCCTCGACGAAACGACGGGGCCGGAGAAGCCGCGCGTGTTCCGCAATGCGGTGTTGCTTCTGACGCCGTCGAAGGATGGCCTGAGTGCGGCTGAGGCCCGCGTGCGCGACCACCTGGCGTGGGAACGCGTCATGGACGAGCTGACGCCCAGGAACGAAGAGGAGAAGAAGCAGAAAGGCTCGGTGGATGTCGCCCGCCTGCAGACGTTGAAGATCAACATCGACAAGGCCAAGGCTCGTGTGCCGGAGGCGATCCGCCAGGCCTACTGCATCGTGGTAACGGTTTCCGACAAGGACGAGGTTCAGGCTTTCAAGCTGACGATCACCGAGGATGCTCACTTTGAGACAATCAAGCGGGATTCGCGATCGCGCGTGCAGGATACGGCCATCACGGCCGAGGCGTTGCTGCCTGATGGGCCGTACAACCTGTGGAAAGGCGGGGAAACCAGTCGGCGGGTGAAGGATCTAGCCGGAGCATTTGCGCAGCTGCCCCACCTTCCGAAGATGCTCAAGTCGCAGGCCATCGTCGAGACGCTGGTCGAAGGATGCGTACAAGGGACGTTTGTCCTGAAGCTCACGCGTCCTGACCGGACGTTCCGCACCTGGTGGCGCACGCGGCCCGATGACGCGGCCCTGAACGATCCGGCGATGGAACTGGTGTTGCCCGAAGCGGCGGAATTGGCGGAGATTGCCGGGGATCTGCTCGCGCCTGGGATGCTGCCAGACCTGTGGACTGGCGACGAGATCACTGTGCAGGCCGTGATGGACTATTTCAGCGGCAAGAAGGTCGTCCAGGTTGACCGGGGCGGTTTCACCGAACCGGTGCCAGTGCCCAAGGCATCAGCAGAGGTCGTCGCAGCCGCCGTGAACAACGCGGTGGAAGCGGGCAAGGTGTGGCTGCTCTCCGGGCCGGCGAGTTTGCTGGCGGAGCCGATCCCGACTGGGGTTCTGTCACCGGCTGCGACTTTACGTGTGCCGCCGACGCCCATCTCGGCTGCATCCATCCTGCCGGAGAACTTGCCGGCGGCGTGGCAGAACGGTGCCACCACTGCGATGGCAATTGCCACAACGCTTTCTCAGCAGGCTGGCCGCACACTGCCTTGGAAGACGGTACGGGACGTCATAACGGGCGCGCTCTCCGCTCGATTCATTGCCCTGGCCGAGGATTCTGCGGCATGGCCTTGCGAGTTATCGGCGGCGAACGCCGTGAAGATCAAAGGAGCGCCGGCGGAAACAGGCGGTGCAGGTGGAGGCACTGCTGGCGGAACGGGAGGCGGTGCCAAAGCCGGTGTCCGCACCGCCGCTGCCGATTTCGAGCCCTCGCAGATTCAGGACCTCAGCGATCTCATTCCGGCACTACTGGAGATTAAGGCCAAGGCCAAGATTGGGATGAAGTTCCATGTGCGCCTGGAGATCGGCGACGGATCGACGCCACCCGGCGAAGACGTGGTCAACGACATAAACACGCTGTTGAAGGAATTGGGCGATGAGTTCATGGTGAGCTAATCGGATGGGATGAAGATGTCGCGTCTCGTTCGAGTGCCATGCGATTCTAACTGAGACCCTACAGACCGGAGCCGTTTGATGGCGAAGAGGATAACAGATGCTCAAGTGTTGGGCGAAAGAGGCGTGGCTCTCCTCTCTAGACGGTTGCTGGATATGGGATTTCTGTGGCATCCGACGAACGCTCCCGTCGAGGCCGGCATCGACGGTTTCATCGAACTCCGCGATCCGACGACAGGAGAAGTCAGCAATACTTGGCTTGCGGTTCAGAGCAAAGCGCGAACGAAGCTTGACAAGGAGACTGATACATCATTCGAGTTTGTCTGTTCACGAAAGGATCTGGAATACTGGCGGCGCGGCAACATGCCGGTCTTGTTGATCGTGTCGAGGCCCGACACACAAGAAGCGTGGTGGGTTCCTGTGAAAGAGTACTTCGCTGATCCCGCGCGAGCAACGACCCAGAAGATCATTTTCGACAAGAGGTCAAATGCACTCATAGGGACTGCTCAACCGGAACTATTGGCATTGAGCGCAGCAGCGGGATCAGGGACTTATTTCCGACCGGCACCGACACCAGAACACCTGCTATCCAACCTGCTCACGATCACTCGATTCCCTGCTTGCTTTTATCGAGCTGACACAAGTTATGGTGAGGCCACTGACCTCCATCAGGAGCTTCGCCGTCGCATGGAGTATCCCCCTCGCCAGTGGGCACTCCACGGCGGTGTCCTGTACAGCATTCATGATCTGCGAGAGGAACCGTGGTGTCACGTCTGTGATCGCGGCACAGTGGAGAGAATCGAAACGGAGGAGTGGGCGCAGTCGGATGATCCTGATGTCTCCAGGCGTTTTGTCTGGCTTCTCAAGGACTGCCTGCATGAGGTCTGTGGGCGGCTTCGTATGAAACTAGATAAGGACGAGGGGTACTACTACTTCAAGGCAACCGAGGATTTGTCCCCCCGGCAGGTTTCGTACAGGAGTCGCCAGAAGGCCACGCGCCGTACGGTGTTTCGGGCCTATCGCTCGAAGTTGAATCCCGACAAGGTCGCGTACTATAGACACGTTGCTTTCGAGCCGCGATTCATCCGCTTTGACGGGAAGTGGTGTCTTGAAATCAACCCAACCTATCGGTTCACCTCCGACGGAGCGGAGCCGCATCCATTCCGGGAGGAGTATTTGTCGAAGATTAAGAGCATCGAGGGAAGCGGAGCGGTTGGGGGAATTGTCGTGATGTTCGCTGCGCTGCTTGCAGACCGTACCTATTTATTCGCCCGTAATTACGATCACCTGGGGTTTGGAAGCTTGCTGGGCGTCGATTTGCCGGTTGGCATTGACGATTTGCAATGGCGAAAACGGGACGCGGCTCCACCGCAGGATGCTACGGATGATGACGACGACACTGATCCAATCGCCGAAGCTGAACGAACTGATCTGCTGTTCAGAGAGGACATCCTATGAAAGCCTTCTTCCTCGATGAACCAGAGCTGGAATTCGGAAGTGGCGCGCGTCACATTGACGTGCGGTTTGGACTCACGTTGAATGGTGCGCTCGACCGTCACTTGGAATCCGCACCAAGAGTCGTGCGGATTGGCATGGTTGGTCCTGCAGCTAATGTCGACAATGCGCGAGCATGGATTGACCACTGTCGCCACGGAGTCGAAGGGAAGGATACGCACCGCACAAGGCTCTTTCCGGGGTTTCCCGGTTTCGGCGATGGCAAGCCGTTGTGCAACTTTGTCGTAGACGACCGGCTTGTAGATACCATTTCGTCCCGCGATTCTAGGCGGATTGCCGATGCGGCGACTGGCGAGGCGTTTTTCGCCGCCTCATCGGCGCGATACCTTGAAGGCGCTCGGGACCTGATGGAGAAGGCCAATGCCGACGTGGTGGTGTGCCTGCTTCCCGACGAGTTTGTCAAGCGGATCGATGTGCCGGATGGCGAAACAGCCGGACCTCGATCAGCCAGGCGGATGCAGACGCAGGAACGTTTCATTTGGCACGACGCGTTCAAGGCACACACGCTCAAACTTGCCCGCCCAGTCCAGGTATGCCGGCCCGCCACATATGGCGGAGGAGTCCATCGCTACACTCGCGATGGGCGCGCAACAAAGGACACGCAGGACGAAGCGACTCGTGCATGGAATTTCTTCTGCGCGCTGTACTATAAAGCAGGCGGTGTTCCCTGGCGGCTACTCAGAACCCCCTCCGATCTCTCCACGTGTTTCGCCGGCATCAGCTTCTATCACGATCCGGCATCTGAAAGCATGCGAACCAGTGTCGCGCAGATATTCAATGAGCGAGGTGAGGGTGTCATTGTCCGAGGTGGCCCTGCGGAACTAGATGAAAAGGATAAGACGCCGCATCTCAACCAGGCCAATGCTACGGAACTGTTGCTCAAGCTCCTTGCCGTCTATAAGCGCGAGCATCGCAATACGCCTGCCCGCCTTGTCTGCCACAAGAGTTCCTACTTCAACGCGGCAGAGCTGGCCGGATGCAAGATGGCAGCTGATGAGCTGGAGATCGATTCGTATGATCTCCTCTCAATGCGGCGCAGTCGAACCAGGCTGTACAGGGCAGGAGCGTACCCTCCGCTTCGTGGAACGGCTGTGACCTACGACGGGGGAGCATTGCTCTATACCAATGGAAGCGTCGATTTTTACCAATGCTACCCCGGACTGTACACGCCTCGCACCCTCGACGTGCGCTTCGACCGTATTGAGCAAGGTCACAAGGCCTTGCTTGAGGAGATTCTTGGACTCACCAAGATGAACTGGAACAGTACTGAAATGGCGACATTCGAGCCCGTGACACTGGATGCGGCACGGGGTGTAGGAAGTATTCTCCGCTATGCCTCCAGGGATGATCTGTCTCTCCAATCGCGGTTCTCGTTCTTCATGTAGGAGCGCCCATCTAGAAAATACCTCTGTCAGGGTGGCCATACCTGGCGAGTAATGTTGGATGGATGATTCGGGCTATGGCGAGAGGCGATTCACTATTCCGGCAGTGGGAGCTGATTAAGGTGCTCCAAGCACATCGTTTTGGCGTCGGCTTGGATGAACTCTGCGCCCGTCTGGAGTGCAACAAGCGAACCATTCAGCGCGATCTGAGCGTGCTTCAGGACATCTTCCCCATCATCTACGAACAGCGAGATCGCGGCAAACGATTTTGGAGGTTGGAGCATGGTACCCTCGTTGCCGGTCAGCTACAGTTAACGATGACGGAGATGCTGAGTCTGTTTCTCTCGCAACAGCTTCTGCTGCCGCTGGCTGGCACGCAGTTCGGCGATGGACTCCAGACGGCGATCCAGAAGATCCGCACCCTGCTGCCGGCCAGGGCGCTGACCCATTTTGAGGGATTGGGCGATTCGTTCGTCATCAAGCATGTCGCCAATCACGACCACTCCGGCAAGGACAAGGAGATCCGCATCCTCAACGAGGCGATCCTCAACCACAAGTGCGTGAAGGTCGTCTACCACTCGGCAAGCAAGGGGCGGGACACGGTCAGCGAATTCCACCCGTACGGCATGGTGCTACTGCACGCATCGCTGTACTGCATCGGCTACTTGGCATGCTACAAGGAAGTCCGCACGCTCAAGGTCGCCCGCATCAAACACCTCACACCCCTTGCCAAATGCTTCGAGAAGCCATCCGAGTTCTCGCTGGCCGGTCATCTCAAGGGCGCGTTCGGCGTCTTTCGGACGCAGAAGCCGCAGAACATCCGCGTGGCGTTCACGGACTGGGCGGCGACAAGTGTCCGCGAAGTACAGTGGCACCCCAGTCAGCGTATCGCCGGCAACAAGAACGGCACGGTCGTCGCCACATTCGAACTCGGCAGCACCGTCGAGTTCAAGCGCTGGCTGCTGGGTTTCGGACGACACGCGCGCGTGCTCGCCCCGGAGGAGCTGGCAGCGGAGTTGCGCGACGAACTCAAACAGGCATACTCCAGGTATTAATTCCGCCTGTTGGGCCGGTCCATGATTTTGTCAACTTCCGCTCCAGGTGCGACCAACCCTGTCGCACCTGCCCCTTACGCTGATCCTGGAGCCATGGGTCTCTTGCGTAAGGGAATGAGGAAATGATCGATAACAAGCGTTGCCACCGGCTCAAATCCCTGTCGGTGGTTGGTGGATTCCTAGACGGCATGAACATCGAGTTCGCCGATGGGCTCAATTGCCTAATCGGCCACCGGGGCACGGGCAAGACGACGGTGCTGGAGTTCATCCGCTACGCCCTGGATGAATTTCCCCGGGACGATGGCGGGCAAGCCCGCAAGCGGGTCGAGGCGCTGGTTCGCAGCAATCTGGGCGACGGACGCATTCGCTTAGCCGTCCAGACCCGGGATGGGCTGGAGTACATCGTCGACCGCAGCGCCAGCGGCGAGCCGATGGTGCTCACGGCCGACGGCCAGCCCACGGACGTGCGGATCAACGTGGCGGGCATTTTCAGCGCCGATATCTTCAGCCAGAACGAGGTCGAGAACATCGCCGACAGTCCGCAGTCGCAATTGGAGCTGATCGACCGGTTCGCAGCCGCCGAGATCGCCGAGATCAACCGAAAGGTCGCCGACCTGCGATCCAAGCTGGACGCCAACACCAACGCCATCGTCACGCATACCCAGCAGTTCAGCGGGCTGGCCAACGAGGTCAGCGAGCTGGAAGTCATCAATGCCAAGATCAAGACGCTGGCGGAAGACGAGAGCGCGCAGGCTGATGGCGAGATCAACCTGGCCCAGCAGCACCGTGCCCAGCGCGGACGCGAGGAGCAAGCGCTGAAGGAAGCCGGGGAACTGATCCGGAAGTACATGCAGTGGCTGCATGACGCCGCAGGCCGGTTCATACAGGACATTGAGCCCGCCTTTGACGAGGGCATGTTCAGTGGGCCTAACGGCATGCTGATGGGGCGTATCCACGAGACGCTCAAGCGGATCGGCGGCAAGCTCGACCGGCTGTTCGACCAGGCCGCCGCTGAGATCGACTCTGGCGCTCGGGACCTGGAGGACCTGGGTCGGCAGCTCAAGGAGGCCCACCAGCAGCAGGAACTGACGTTTCGGGAACTGATCGCCAGGCACAACCACGCGCGCGGCGTGGCGACCGAACGGGCGGAGCTGGAGAAGAAGCGCAACGACATCCTGGCCAAGGATCGACGGAAGGTCGAGCTGCAGCGAAAGCTCGATCAGCTCTATCTCGAACGCGAGACGGTGGCCAGGCAGCTGAGGAACCTGTGGGACCAGCGATTCGCGATTCGTCAGCGGGTTGCCAACTGGATCAGCGAGCGTGCGAATTCATCGATTCGCGTTCGGATCGACCAGTGTGGCGACCGATCCGACTACACGCAGGCCTTGGTCGGATGGCTAAAGGGTTTTGTGGGCCACTACAACCCAGTGGCCAAGAAGATTGCCGACTACATCCCGCCGGCCGAGTTGCTGCGGATTGTGCGGGAAGGACGGATCAACGACCTCCAGTCCCAGGCCGATCTCAGCGACACCCAAGCGTCCAAAGCGCTGGAATCGCTGCGCCGGTTGGAAATCCAGTTGCAGCTTGACGCCATCGAACTGGCTGATCTGCCGCGCATCGAACTGCTCGAGGGAGAGCAATGGCGCAATTCCCTGGAGCTGTCCACGGGCCAGAAGTGCACGACCATCCTGCCGATTCTGCTGCTGGAGAGCCACAACCCGCTGCTCGTCGACCAGCCCGAGGACAACCTGGACAACCGTTATATCTACGACACGGTGGTCAACGCCATCCATCGGGTGAAGCAGAACCGGCAGATCATTCTGATCACGCACAATCCCAATATCCCGGTCCTGGGCGAGGCGTCGGCCGTGTACGTGCTGACCAGCGACGGCGAGCGAGCGCGGCTGGCCAATCAGGGCTCAGTGGATAACTGCAAGACCGAGATCATCAATCTGCTCGAGGGCGGCAAGGAGGCCTTCATCCGGCGAAAGGACAGGTACAACTACTGATGATCGAATGGACTCGATCCAATCTGGATAGCGCCCTCGCCACGCTTCGCCAGTGTCCCGACGCAATGCCGGTCGATGATCGGCGGAACCTGGCGAAGGCCATCGAGGATGCGATTCTCTGCCGCAGTGCAGAAGATGAGCAGGTCGTCCTCGATCTGCTGGACGTTCTGGCCCGCGACCCTGACTGGTCGGTCCGGCTTGAGGTGGCGCGGCTGCTGCACCTGCTCGACGACGATGCGTGCAGCCGGCTGGCGGCCGTCTTCCGCCAGGACCCCAACAGCTATGTTCAAAGCCATGCCGAACGCGGCCTGGCGCGCCAGCGCAGGACCCGACACACCGTCAGCCGCAAGCGTCATGATAGCCGCGGCTACGCCGAGCGGCTGGACGAACTGGCCCGCCAGTACGGCAGGAAGGTGGCCGCTGCGGTCCAGACCCTGGCTGATCAGCGTTTTGCCATGCTGGCCAGCGGTGTCACCCACAATGCCCGCAGCATACTGACCACATTGCTGCCCAATGTGACCGCACTGGCCAGTGAGCATGGGATCGAGCGTGCCGTCTCAATCCTTGAGGATGTCAAGTTCCTTAAGCGGACCATCGAAGCGATGGAGCAGTTCAGCAAACCGCTGCCCGACCAGCGGCATCCCGAAAGCCTGCAGGAGATGATCCACCAGGCTGTCGAGAAGGCCAAGGCCGGTGTTATCGAACAGGGCTACGACCTGTCCGCCATAGCGGTGGACGTGGGCGAGGTGCCCACCATTCACCTTCGCGTCGCCCGCCGTCTGATCGTCCTGGCCCTGACCAACGTGATCCAGAATGCCATCGAATCCTTCGCCGATCGCAAGCACGACGTGATCCGCTCCGGCCGCATCGAGGTGCAGGTGGTCGTGGATGGTTACGAGACGCGGATTTGCGTCCGCGACAACGGCCCGGGCATGGAACCGGAGGTGCTCAAGGAACTGAACACGTTTCTGCCTACGGGGCCGAACAACTCCAAGCGATGCAGCAGCGGCTGGGGACTGAGCCTTGTCCACAAGTACATCACGGCCCACGGCGGCTCGGTGGCCATCGACAGTGAAATGGATAAGGGCACCACCGTGGTGCTCGCTTTGCCCATGCGTTCAACAGTCGGGGGCGATGACGAATGAAGGTGTTGGTAGTTGAGGACGAGCCGAAGATCAAGACCGAGACCATCGATGACTGCCTGGGCTCCCTGGGGCATGTCAGCGACTGGGCGGAGAATCAGCAGGACGCCATACGCCTGTTGGAGGCGAACGACTACGACCTGGTCCTGCTGGACCTGCAGATTCCGTCGCGCCCCAATGGCAAGGCGTCGCCAGAGTTCGGTAAAAACCTGCTCAAGCAGATTCGCGCCAGAAAAGGTCGCGACGGCATCCCCGTGATCTTGATGACGGCCCAGCACCAGCACTGCGTGGACCTGCTGACCGACCTCCAGGAAATCGGCATCGACGGCAGTATTTCCAAGCCGTTCCCGACGACGGGCCGGACGCTGGCGGCGGTGATCGAAGAGGTGCTCGAGAAGCACCGGCGCTTCCGCGTCGCGGCCAGGGGCACAGTGACGTCAGAGCCGTTAGCGCCGTTCCCGGGCGGCGTATTGGCTTATCACCCTCGTCACATCGAGCTGTGTGGCGAAACCATCGCCGAGAAGAGCCGGCGAGGGTACGCCTGGCAGATCCTGCATGTGCTCCGGGAATCGACCGATCGCGGTAAGCCCGTCCATCTGGGCAGCCGTGCCTTGGCCAGGAAGCTGACACCTGAGCCGGAGCAGAATACGCTGATCCGGGCCATCTGCTCGCTGCGCTGCCGCATTGCCAGGATCGTCCACGATCGTCTGGGCCACGAGTGCGGCCAAGAGGATGTCATTGCCAATGACGAACATGGGTACCACCTCGCCGATGGAATCGTCGTCGAGGTATATGACGATTCTGGCACCCTGTTGGGTCATGCCAACGGTTCCGGCAATGGAACGTCACAAACAACCAATGGCAAACCGAAGCTGGCACTGAATGACAAGCAGCGCTGGGTTCTGGCACGTCTGGCCGACAACGGCACGCTCACGCGCCGGGAGGTTGAGCTGGAGTTTGGCATCAGCGACCGGACAGCCAAGCGCGTTCTGGGCGAGCTGTCGGATGTTGGCCTGATCGAGTTCGACCGCACCACGCATCCGGGCTTCTACCGACTCAAGAAGGGATGACTCCATCCATGGCAACCGCATCGGAATCTGCAACAACCAGGCTCGCGCTGAAGGTTCCAGTCGCGATGGAGGTGGAATGGATCACCAACACGGTACTTGTTGCCGCCAATGTTGAAGACGGTCAACGTGCCGCTTGACGTTCTTACGCCATCCGCGTGCCGGTAGGTATGCCGAATGTCCGACAGGCTCGACCATGTCGCCTCCTGCGCCATCTTATACCAGAGCCGAAGCGGTTCCTCGGCGTCTGAATGGCGCTGCCAGAACTCCCGCAGTGATTTCAAGCTGATCATGGGGGCCAGTGGCGTCGACGTCATTCGGCCTTGTCGCTTTGAGGTCTGGCGATTGTGTTGCGACCAAGCTCCTTTAACAGGTCAGGATTGCACAGCCTGTAGAAGCCAGGCCTTGGGTCGGCACAGAATTCAATCAGCCCTCGCTTGGTGAGCGTGGAGAGAATCCGCTTTGCCGTTCGCTCGCTGTACCTGTAGTGAGCCATCACGTGGTGCTTGGTGAGCTTGACGTTCTGGGCGAGTTGGCTGAGCACCCAGTAGTGGCGGTCGTTCAGCGACTCGCCGTCCTCGCTTGGCTCCATCCCCAATGCGGTCTCGATGGTGTGGGCCATGTCCATCTCCGGGGCTGGTGGTCCAAGCTGGCTTTCGATCCAGTCCAGGATCGGCAGTAGATGTCGTCGAAGCTCTCGAACGTGCCTGGCGATGTGGGCCCGTTGATTGTCGTTGCCCATGATCACGGCTCCTTTCGTAAACGCGTCGTGTTGCGTGAACAGGGAGCCATCGGTGGGCCGAAAGATCAAGCTTGATCTGCGACCCAAAGGGGGATGATGATTCCAACTGCTTGAATCCATCTGCCGAAACACGGTATTGCACTGCGTGTTTCGGCAATCGAAGTCGAGTCAAGCACTGTTGATCTCGTGCTCCAGCTTGGCGAGTTGGTCGATTCGGGCCGCCAGAGCATTCTTGAACGGCCGTGCAAGACTTCACGACAAGTTTCGAGCATCTCATCCAAGGGAGGCTGGCGTTTCGTGTAGGACAAGTCGGTACGGTGAGGATCGCGTATGCCGGTGAAACCCAAGCGTTCGAAATCGACAGCCAGATCGATATCTTCTGAAAACCGCCGGATCAGACCGAAGCACTTAGATAGGCTCGTGCCGCCCTTGAACGTCAGCCAAGCGTGCCGGAGCTGGCTATATCAATCTGGTCCTTGCGGATGAATGCGTATCCGCGTCCATGCTCCCGCAGCCGGCTTTCAATTGCTTCTCTCAGGTCCATTTTGAGCGCCTCGCAGTGTCACAAAAAGTGCCCTATTTTTTGTGACAACGCAAGGGAAAACAGCCGGGCGTCTCACGCCACCGGGAGGTCAGGCAAGGCTGTCCGTTAGAAGAATGACTTTTTCTAACATGCGTTCGCCGTCGGCCTTACGCGGCGGCAGGGGAGGGCCATTGTCACCGGTGATATGTCACCCGGTGACGGCGTACCAGGGCCATTCAGCGACACCGGTGACGGCATTGGCAGGCCATTGGGATTCACCGGTGACGGCGTGGGGGTGCCTTCCGCTGGTGCTGGTGACGGCGTAGGTGGACCATTGGCGTGGTGCCGATGCCAAACCGGTGACAAGATGGCACTGCAACGCGGCTTCACCGGGCGAATTTTGGCGAGGTTTTCATCGCTTGCAGTGCCGGCGCAGTGCCATGTCACCCTGTCACCGGGACATCACCGGCTGTCACCGGTTGGCACCGGTGCCATTCGTCTCTGTCTGGCGTTTTGAGACGCCTTTTTCGCATCACCAAACCACGCAGCTTGCCACGTCGATACCTAGCGTATGGCGAACATTTCGGGTCCTTAGCTGTCCCGCCAAAAGCCTCCATTCAGACAGCCTGCCCGGGCTGTCTCTCGACCAAATAAGGCCCGCTGCCCACCGGCAGCGGGCCTTGTGCGTTTTGGCCAGTAAACAAAGGGGTTTCGCGATTCCGCGGCTACCCCGCAACACCCGACCACGTGACGAGGTCGCGCCCGAAAACGCCGTTTCGGGGGCCAAGATCGTCTCAAAGTCTCTAAATCGCGTGACGGGGCGGCGATCCGTCACGCGAGAGCAAGCCGATTCGTTTCAGGCACTTACGCTCACTTATCTTCTTGCGAGTTGTCCTTCTCGTCACCTGCATGCAACGGGATCACAACCCCCGTCATGTGACGTTTGCAGTGCCAAAAAGCGCTCATATGATCGTCACATGACTGTCACCGCAAGCCATCTTGGCACTGCAATGGCACTGCTTCGGGGCGTGAGCGCGGGCGAAGGCGTGGAGCGGCGCGGGCGGTGTCACCGGTGACAAGCGGGTTCTCAGAAGGCTCAAGATTTCCGTTCGGTCTTTTGTAACTTAAGAACAATTCTTGACCTAAGCGTAATGGAGGATCATATTGGGCTGTGAGCTTGGGGTCGGTCCGGGCTTGTGGGCGACGGCCTTGCCAGTTCGCTCCTCGTAGCATGGCTGCGAAAGGCATCACTCAGATGGCAAGAAAGTCGACAAAGAAACCGAAGGCTGTCGCACCACCACGGTTTGACGATTACTGGCAGCTTCGCATGGAAGGCGCGACCTCGCGGTTAAAGGCGGCTCAAAAGATCGTCTCCCATACGGGTACTCGCGGAAGTCTGGCGGAGGCGTTGTTGCGGGAACTGATTCGTGAGTTTCTCCCACAACGCTGGGGAGTTGGGACCGGATTCATCATGAGCGCCGACCGACAGCGAAGCAATCAAGTGGATGTGCTGATCTACGATCAGTTTGCGGCGTCTCCAATCTATCGCGACGGTGAGCTCGTGATTTTGTCTCCGAAAGCAGCCAAAGTGGCCGTCGAAGTGAAAAGCTACCTGAACAAGGACGAGATCGAAAAAGCAATGAACAACATCTGGTCGGTAAAGACAGTAGACTCTAACGCCAAAGGTCTGATATTCAGCTACGATGGCGTGCAGGCAACCACATTCGTCGAGCACGTCAAGAATTGGGAGCGCAAGAAGCGAGCCGAAGTCAAGGCCAGTCCACCCGGTCGCACGCGATGGCCGGACCGGGTTTTCAATATGGAACAGAACTTCCTGATGTTCCCCGATCCGGATTGTGTGAAGGCACCTGAAGACCGCCAATATCTGGTTGCCCCGGGCAATGATCCGATTGTCAGGTTCTTCATGACGGAGACTCTGACCACACTTGGTCTGGACAACTTGCGTCCGTTCATGAGGGCTGACAAGACCGGGAACGTATCGCACACCTTGTAAGGAGTAGGAATGTGGCCAAGAAGAAATCTGTCAATGTGCTAGAACATGATGTCTTCGGGGACTTTGAGGAGTTCCTCAAGGAAGTCCAGCGTCGTCCGCATATTCGTCTTGTAAAACTGGATGATCAGGGACTTGTGGAACCGGCGCGTAAAGGTCGCGCGATCATCATGCAGCCACGTGTGAGGATCGTGGTGACGGCATTGGATGATAAGAAGCCGGAGATCCTTCGATGGGAGAAGAAGTGGGACGTCGGGAGCGGCGTCGTTACAATTGATGCCTTTACCGGTAGAGGCAAATGCAATGATCCGACGGGAAAACTGACGCGTGCGAAAGTAAAGGCGGCGTTGGAGGCCCGGAGTCTCTTAGTGTCGGACGGCGAGTGGACAAAGCAGTCGGCTGAAGCGGCCTTAGACGGGTGAACCATGAAGGCCAACGTAGTTCTTGACGATTGCCGAAGGGCACTCAACCTCGTCGAGGGTGCCCACAACGACCAAGATTTCCGGGTCTATTGGGTTGCTCTGATCGCACTCCTTCGGGCCGTAGGACACGTCCTGGATAAGGTGGACGCCAACGCCAATGCGTCCCTTCGCAGAGCGGTCGACGCACGGTGGGCCGAGTGGCGGCGTGACCGCGAGAAGCACCGGCTGTTCTGGGATTTCATCGAGTACGAGCGGAACTCCGTGCTCAAGACCTACGAGCTTGGAGTTCAGTCTGGAGACGTCGACATAGTGGTTCAAGGCTCCGGAGTCGTGGGGGTCTCCACTCTTGACGAATGCCTCTTCAAGCCGCTGTTGGACGGGCCGTTCGCCGGCGAGGATGGTCGTGACGTGGCCCGCGAAGCCATCACCTGGTGGGAGGGCCAGCTATCGGAGATTGCCGGTGGGAGAATCTGACAGTGGGCGCGCGATGGCAGCGGTCGTTCCATTGCGAGGCTCGCCGCTGAACCGGCACGTTCACTACCATGCCGTCCGCTGCTCATCCCACCTCACCGGCAGGTTCTTCCGCAGCTTCTCTAGGCTCATCCCATCGGGCTCGTCGCCACACAGGATCGCCTCGACGATGTCCGGTGCGAGGCTGGTCAGGCGGAGGATGCGGCCGACGTAAGTGCGATCGCAGCCGACGTCTTTGGCCAGGTCATCGAGGCTGGCGTACTCGCCGGATTCGAGCTGGGCCTGCCAGCGGTGGGCCTTGGCGATGGCCTCGACCAGCGGCCGGTTGGCAGGCCATCGAAGCTTGGGCCGCGAGTCGGATGCCCCGAGCGACCATGCGCGAGCGCAGCGGGTCGAATGGGAGTCGAGGAGCCGCTCGCTCATGGCAGGATAGCTGATGCCTTGGTTCGTCTACCTCCTGGGCTGCAGCAATACCAGCTGCTATGTCGGCCATACAGAAGACGTCGTGGCGCGTGTACAACGCCACCATAATGGCACTGCGGGCACGTGGACGGCCGCAGCGACCGTGGCCATGTCTGGCATTGTGACGTTCAGCGCCACGGCCAAACGAATGGCCCACCTGCCGGGCTCCGGACGGAAGCCGCAAATGCTTCTAATACCCGCTGCCGCGACCATTTACCGCACTTGAGCGTATAATCTGCCATCATGAGTATTGCACCTCGCAACAGGAGCCTCGCGGCCGTTCAGGGCCTGATCCATGCCGGACGGCCGTTGATTTACATTCAATCTCCCGAGGAGGATCGCGTCATCGGGCTGCTCAGGCAGATTGCGGATGAGCTGGGCGACGGCCGGGCGGATCTGTACCTCTGGAGCGTGACGGAAGGCCTGCAGCACAACGGCAAGCCGGTCAAAAATCAGCCAGAGGGGCCGCGCGGCATCGTGGATTTCATTGTGGCCCACGATCGGCCGGACATCTTTGTCCTCAAGGACTTCCACGAGTTCATCCGTGACGCCGCCGACATTCGCCGCCGGCTGCGCGACCTCTACTATCGATGCCTGGATACCGGCAAGTTCACGGTAATCTGCTCGCCGGTGAAGTGCATCCCGGAGGAGATCGCCCGCGAGGTCGCGTTCACCGAATTGCCCCGGCCGGATGTGCACGAGTTGGCAGACTTGCTGCGCGCGGAAATGCGGGCCCTTCCCACGGCCAACGGCCCGGCGGACCTGACCGCGGAGACGGTCAACGTCCTCACCCGTACCCTGCAGGGGCTGACCTTCAACGAGGCCCGCCACGCCCTGCGCCGGGCCATCGCTGAGCATGGCCGGCTGGACGCGGACGCCGTCCCGGCGCTCGAACAGGAGAAGCAGCAGCTCGTGCGCAAGACGGGCCTGATCGAATACGTTCCCGATACGGCCCGCATCGAGCAGATCGGCGGCCTGGAGGTGCTCAAGACCTGGCTGGCCCAGCGACGGGAGCTCTTCTTCTCGCGGGACGGCATTTCAGCGGAGATCGTGCCGAAGGGTGTGCTGCTCATGGGGGTCTCGGGTTGCGGCAAGAGCCTTTCGGCCCGGGCGGTTGCGAATGTGTTCGGCCTGCCGCTCTATCGCATCGACATGGTCCAGGTATTCTCCGCCGGCCTGGGCAGCGCCGAGCGACTCTTCGCCAGCGCGTGCCGTACGATGGAGGAAGTGGCCCCGGCGGTGGTCTGGTTCGACGAGATTGAAAACGCCATCTCCCGCCACCACCAGGATGATACCGGCGTGCTCGACCGGATCTTCGGTTTCTTCCTGACCTGGATGCAGGAGAAACCCACCGGGCTGTTCGTGGCGGCGACAGCCAATCGGATCGATCTTCTGCCGGCCGAAATGATCCGCAAGGGGCGGTTCGACCAGGTCTTTTTCATTGACCTGCCGGAGAAGGACGAACGCCGGGAGATCTTCAAGATTCACCTTTCGCGTCGCGGCGTGGACCCGTCCACGGTTTCGCTGGACGTGATCGCCGACCGGACCGAAGGCTGGACCGGCGCGGAGATCGAGCAGTCCGTCATCGCGGCTTTGGTTGCGGCTCGACTGGCCGGAGAGCCGGTCACCGACAAGTATCTGCTCCCCTCGCTCCGTCAGATTGTTCCACTCTCAAAGACCATGAAGGAGCAGGTCAACGCCCTTCGCTCCTGGGCTTTCGACCGGGCCGTTCATGCCTCGGCCAAGAAGAGATGATCGGCATTTTGGAGGGCGGGCATCTTGCCCGCCTGAATTATGTGTGGGGCATCTCGGCCCCAAGGATCGTGAGGGGCGGGCATCTTGCCCGCCCGATCCGACAAGAAACGGCTGCCCTGGAAACGGCACTGGAACGGCCGGGTTCAAAAAGGGCCGGATGAGGCCGGAGGCGCGCTGATGTCCACTCCATATTGGCTGGTATACGATGGGCAGTGTGCCTTCTGCCGGGCATCCGTGAGGCTGTTGCGGGCGTTGGACTGGTTTCGGCGCATCCGGGCGGTGGATCTGCACACCCAGGCTGAGGAGGTAGCCCAACGCGCGCCCTATCTGACTCATAATCAAATGATGGCGGCCATGCAGCTCATCACCCCCGCCGGCAAGGTTTACCCCGGGTTCTTCGGATTTCGCCAGGCGGCCTGGCTGCTTCCGCTCGCGTGGGCCCTGTTGCCGCTCCTGTACTTGCCGGGCATGTCCAAGCTGGGCCCGGCCATTTATGCGCAGATCGCCCGGCGTCGCTATGGGCTGTCGCGCTGTGGTCCTGACGGAGCCTGCGAATTGCGGGCCTGAAATTCAAATGAACCTTGTGCATTGGGTGCCCCACCCTCCTCAGAGGTAGGGGCGCGAAGATTCAAACAACTGGCCGCACGGCCATCCATAACCAGCCAGGAACCTGCCCAAGTTTACGTCGGAATCTGTGCCGATCGGCCACTGCGGCGAAGCGAGTAGACGATCCCCCCCGCCAACCCCTGGACGACGAGCAGGCCGTAGGCCAGCCAGGCAAAGGCCACCGCCTCCGGCCGGGTAATCCCGTACAGCCCCAGCAGTGCAATCAGGGCATGTTCACGTAGACCGATGCCGTTGATGGAAACGGGGGCCATCATGATCAGAGAGGCCAGGGGCACGATCAGGAAGAAGGCGTGGAACGGCACCGGCTGGTGCAGGGCCAGGGCAAAGAAATAGAAATTCACCACCACGTTGGCCTGGAGGAGGATGGAAAGGCCCATGGCCAGGGCCAGGCTCCTCTGCCGGTCACGGAAGGCGGCGAATGCGGCCAGGGTGCGATCCTGCAAATCGCCCAGTCTGGCCGGCAGAACCGCGCGAAGTCGATCCTGCAGGCGCCTCAACGGCCGGGGAGGAGCAATCGCGGCCATCAGGGCCCCCAGCAGCCCCCCCGCCACCACCAGCACAGTCGCGTAGAGCATGGGCGCGTCGGGTCCGATCGATCGGCCGAGAACCAGCAACGCCACGAAGGCATAGAACAGCACGGCCAGCAACCCCAGCAGCCGGTCCACGACAATGACGGCCATGGCCCGGGTCTTGCTACCCAGGATCCGCCACGAGTCATAGAGCCGCAGGGCATCGCCGCCGATGGTGGACGGCAGAAGATTGTTGAAGAAAATCGCCGCCATGAACGCGCCGACCAGTCGAACCAGGCTCGCATCACCCTGCTGAGCCCGTAGTAATGTTCGCCACCGCAAGGCGCTGATCACATAACCGACGACATTGGAGGCCAGCGCGGCCAGGATGAACCGGACATCAGCCCGCCTCAGCGCGCCCCCCACCTCGTGCAGCGGCGTGCTTCGCAGGATCCAGTAGATCAACACGGCGGAAAAGACGGCCTTCATCAACAGGAACGGCCATCGGGCCCGGGTACGGCCGGCCGGGGGGGCCGACGCGGAGCCTGCCGGTGAGAGGGCCGCCGGCTGTTGCCCCGCCGAGGCACCGGTTTCACACCCCGACGGCGGCGTGGCGTGAGCGGGAGGAAGACCGGCCGTGGGATGGACAGCGCGTAAGCCCATGATTCACAGCATCTCCCACCGTATCGGTCAGGCCGGATCGGGAACAGCAGCTCCGGACGGAACGGCCGGCCCGGGTATGGCCTGCGCTTGCCCGATCAGGCGACGCGACAGGGCCAGGAAGCAGATACCGGCCAAGATATACATAGCTCCACCCAGCAGGAACATCCGGCGGTAACCCAGGAACTGGATCAGGATGGCAATGCCGGTCGTGCCGATGACGGTCATGTAGCCGTTGAGCGCCCAGGCCCAGGCGACCACCCGGCGGTTCAGGCGATGGGCATAGCGCAGGCCGGCAGGGAACGGGGTTCCCAACAGGAGACCCAACGGAAGCATCAGCAACACCCCGATGACCAGCCGTACCGGCAGACTGTACTTCAGGCAGGCGGCGAACAAGGCTTCCAGCCCGGTGGCGTACAGGAAAGCGATCAAACCGATCCCGGCAAAGACCGCCAGGCCCAGCCGTCGATCACGGGCCACCCACGGCGAGAGGATCGTGCTGCCTAACCCTGCGAACACCAGCAGGGAGCCCAGCACCGTGGCGGTGGCCATGGCCGGCGAACCGAGGAACAGGATATATCGCTGCAGGAGAATCACTTCGAGGGCGATGAAGCCCACGCCCAGCATCGAGAAGTAAGCCAGCACGATGTAATGGATACCCGCCCCCCCACCGCCGACACGACCCAATAGCCGCAGGGGCAGAAGGATGACCAGGGCGGCCAGCAGCACCGCCTCGCCCAGGACGGCCACGGGCGGCAGATCGCCGACCGGAATCGGGCCGAACTTGCGGGCATCGATGGCCATCTCCCGGTGCTCGGCCGGCAGCGTGGCATTGTCCGGATCCAGGCGCGAAAGGATCGGCGTCACGCGATTGTAGAACGGCCGATCATCGGTGGCGGGCTCGGCCACATAGGGCAGAGATCGATAATAGGCATCGCGCCGAGCGGCAGACAGCGAAGCAATGGTCTCCAGCGTCTGCCGGCCGTTGGGGTCAGGCCGGCTCGGGGCCCAGTCCGCGCCCAGAATGGAATAGAACTCGTCAGGAGCAAACAGTACCGTCCGGTCGGTGGCCCGCACGTGGTCGGCGAGAATGCTCAACTCCTCCCGCGGGAACGGCGTCTTGCGCACCAGCAGCAAATTGTTGTTGTAGGTATTGAGGGCGCGTTCCAGGTACAAGCGACCGCGCGGCTCCAGGCCCATGCTTTCCAGGGCGTGCAGCGCGGTAGTGAACAGGCGCACACCGTTCTCGCGCGAGATGCACAGCACGCCTTCGTCGGTGAGGTGCTCGAGGTAGTCGCGGATGGCCTCCACGGTGACCAGGTAGGAATCCATGCCGGCGGCCGCGCCCGTGGAGACCATACCCACCGCGTAGGCGCTGTTCTGCTGGATGACGTCGTACTTGTCGCGGGATCGCCGGACGAAGCTGCGGCCTTCCTCGTTGATCAGCGTGACGTTGGGCAGGTTGAACACGCCGCCCAAGTAGGCGTCGTATTCACCGCGCACGAAGTCACAGACAACGGGATCCAATTCGACGGCGGTGATGCGCTTGGTGTTGTATTTCAGGGCCCAGAGCAGTTCCTTGCCGCCGGACGCGGCGATGACCAGGGCATGCTCGCGCGGGCGCAAGGCATACGGCAGCGTGCCGGAGGACGGCTCAGGCAAAGATTCAGGCAAACGGTCGGGCTGGCCGGACCAGGGGAACATATGCGACTGCATCGACCCGCCGTCAAACCAGATCATGCGGTGATCGTCATGCTCGGCGACGTCAATGCGCGAGACGGAGCTCCAGCCGGTGCGGATGATCCGGCCGGCGTCGCGGTCCTGGAGGAACCCGCGCTTGGGAGCATGCACGATGATGCCCACGCGCGGCGCGAGAACCATCCCGAGCGCCGCCGTTACCAGCGTCGTCACTGTGGCCCCGATCAGCATGGGCCGCGTCCCCTTCCAGGCAAACACGACCGCGCTCAACGCGGTGATGGCGGCGGCGGCCCAGATGGCGCCCGCACCGCCCAGGAGCCCGATGGCCGGTACCGAAAGGACTGCGCCCAGCCCCGCGCCGATCAGATCGGCCCCGTATAACCATCCGACACCGCCCTCGTCGCGACCCAACAGCGAGACGATGGCCAGGCCGACGAAAAAGAACGGCATCGTCAGGGCCACGTACCAGCACGCCAGGTACGCCAGCGTGGCGAGCTTGGCGCGGAAGAACTGGGTGAAATCCAGCGGTACAAACGAGATGACCAGGTACGCCACCCCCATGAAGAGGGCCGCGAGCAGCGCGCAGGCCGGCACCAGCGCATCCCCGCGAATGGCCCGCACCCGGGCACTGCACGCGTAGAGCACCCCGGCCAGGGCAAAGCCGAACAGGGCCGTCCCGATGACCACGTATCCCAGATGGCCGTAGTGCTGCACGAACATGACCCGGTTGCAGGTCAGCTCGAAGAGCAGAGAGGCGAAACAGAGCCAGAACATGCCGGCCAGATCGGTCCAGCCTGGCCGCGTGGATGCCGCCTGGCGGGCAGCGTTGGCGGAAGTCATTGCCATTCACTCCTTTACTACTACCTGAGGCGGCGCGGTCGCGCCCAGGGCAAACACCTTCCCGTAGACGCCATATTCAAAGAGCGGTTCGGCCGTCAGGCCGGGATTCTCCTCCAGAAACTCCCGCAGCGCCCTTCGCTGACCGCGGTTGTCATCCCGGTCAAAGCAATTCCAGTCGTCAAACAGCACAATGGTCCGCTGCGTCAGCAGATCGCGAATGAAGTTCAGTACGCAAACCGTCGAAGCATAGAGGTCACAGTCAATTAAGGCGATGGAGACCCGCTCCACACCCAGCTCCCGGCGCGTCCGTTCGTTCAACGTCTGCTCGAAGAACCCTTCGACCAGAAACGTGCGGCTCCAGTCCACGCCCTTCGAGTCCAGGTTCCGGATCACCTGTTCCTTCGAGCAGGCGTACTGGCCGCGATAGAAGTCCCCGTCCCGGGTCCGATCGACGCCATCCACTTCCGGCAAGCCCGCAAACGAGTCGAACCCGAAGAAACGCATCCGGTCGAACCTCCGGCGACGGGCGAGCTGCTGGGCGTACCAGAAGCTGTAACCTTTGAATATCCCGAACTCGCAGTAATCTCCCTGCACCGCCGTATTCCACTCGCCGGCCAGCTCGAAGCAGCGCTCCATGGCCGGCAGCAGTCCCGGACTGGCGGTATTGAATCCATGCACATACGAGTAATAGACCCGATGCGCCACCCGGTTCAGCCGGGTTTTCTGCAAAGCCTTAACGACCAGCGGGCGCAGTTGCACCATCGCATGGTTCCTTTCTGCATCGTTCATCGGTGCGGAAAGTGCCCCCTTCAGCCATGCAACATTCCCCCCTTTGGAGCCGCATCAGCCAGGCCCTCCGGGCGTGGCGTGCGGCTTGAACCGTTCACATGCTTTCATCAAGCCGTCACCGGGGCTTCCACGGTCTTCATCGGGCGCAATTGCCGATCGATCGGCACCGGCGATTTCACCAGGTAGTCGCCGATGGCCAGGTAATCCAGGTGGCCCTGGCAGAAGGCCCGCACCGCGTCCCGCGGCGAGCAGACGATCGGCTCTTCGTGCATGTTGAAACTGGTGTTGATCACCGTCGCAACGCCGGTCCGCTTGCGGAATTCGTCGATGATCTTCCAGTAGCTCGGGTTGTCCTCGCGGCGAACGAGCTGCGGGCGGGCCGTGCCGTCGATATGCACGACCCCCGGACAGGTCTCCTTCATCCAGTCGGTGCAATCGTAGGTGATGGTCATGAAGCGGGCCGATTCGGCGGCAGGTTTCCAATTGCGATAATGCTGCGGGGCGTACTCCCACAGGGTCGAAGGCGCGAAGGGCATAAATTCGGTGCGCCGCAGCCGCTCATTGAGCCAGTCGTTCACGGACCGGTCGGCCGGCTGGTAAAGAATGGAGCGGTTGCCCAGGGCCCGCGGCCCGTACTCCATCCGCCCGTCGAAGCGGGCCACCACATAACCCTCGGCCAGCAGGCCGGCGATCTCGGTTTCGATAGAGGCCGGGCGGGTATAGCTGAGGCCCTTTTCTTCAAGGGCGGCCTCGATTTCCTGCGGCTTGTACTGCTCGCCAAGATAGACGTCACGGATAACTTCGCGGTTCCAGTCCATGGCCGGCCCGCCGCGATTCTGAATGCAGGAGGCCAGGGCCGCGCCTACGCCCACGCCGCAATCGGTCATGCCCGGATGCACCCATACGCTCTTGACCCCGTCAATCTCCCCCACTTTCTGGTTGATGCGCACGTTGGCGAAGATGCCCCCCGCGATGGCCAGGTTGCGCGGGGTATCGGGCCCGAGGTGATGGCGGACATACTCGACCACCATCTCCTCGCAATGCTGCTGAATGCTTGCCGCCAGATCCTCCCGGGTCCAGCCAGCCGGCAATCGTTTTTCAAGCTGCCTGACCGCCGCTCGGAAAACCCGCCCGCCGACGTTGCGGATCCGCCCGTCCTGGAAGGTGATCAACGAACGCAGCAGGTCGCGGTAGATAGGCCGACCGTGGGCGGCCAAGCCGGTGATTTTGCCCTCGTGCTTCTGGGCCTTAAAACCGCACACGTGGGTCACATAGGCGTAGTAGTTGGCCAATGAATTGAAGGAGCTGGTATATCCCACCTGCACGAAGTGGCCGTTGCGGGCGACGTACACCTTCGAGGAAGCCCCGTCCCCGCCGCCGTCCATGGACACGATCAGCGCCTCTTCGTAACCACTGGTGAAATACGCGCTGGCCGCGTGGCACAGGTGATGATCGATGAACTCGACCGGCGCGCTAATGCCGAACTCCTCCCGCAAAATCCGCCGAATGGCCTTGCGCCGGGCGACGAAGAACGGCCAGCGGGCCTTGTAATACAAGGCCTCCGCGCCGGGGATAATGTCCACCAGGTAACTGAGGGCGCCGGCCGACTCAAAAACGGCGTTCCGCACGAAGCCCTTGTCCCTGGAAAACCAGCCATTGAACGGCCGCAGTCCGTCGTAGAAGTGATTGTTGACCGTCGCGCAGGCGACCCGGTCAATCTCTCCGGGCTTGACGCCGGCCAGGCGCAGCACCGCGGCAATCGATTGCCGTGGGAAGCCATAGGCCATTTTCAGCCGCGAAAGCCGCTCGTCATTGCCGGCCGCGAGAATCACGCCGTCGCACACGACGGCAGCACCGCAGGTGATTCCGTCCGTTATTCCGAGTACGAGCATGGTACGCTCCGTTCTTGGCCCCGTGAGCAAGCGAGACGAGTCAGGGCCTCGATCATCCGCTCCATCTCGCTCATCTGTCGGGGGTCCATACCCCAGTCTGTACGCCGGAGGAGCAGATCTTCCACCGTGATGGCGGACTCCTCCTTGCGCAATTGTGCGATGAATCGTTGCGCCTGGTCGGGCGACTCCCGCAACCATTGCCGGATCGCGCTCAAGGTCGGCACCGTGCGGCCCGTGGGTCGCTCGCCGTTGGATTCGGCGAGTCGAATCAACCGTCGGGCCGCGATGCTTTCCAGAACCTGACCGGCGACCCTCCGTGCGGTGGTGAACTTGACCCCCGACACGCTGAACAGACCCCGGGGTCCGCCCTGCACGGCATGGTCCATCACAACCGGCCGATCCGCCTGCCGGGCCAGTCCCGCGCGGGCAGCGGGCAAGTAACCCCAGTGGACACGCAACACGTCTTTAAGCGCCAGATCCATTCCCGGAATGGCGGCGTTCAAGTCCTCCAGGTACCGGCCCACCAGTTCGTTGTCAGGCGGTTCAGGGGCCACTCCATCGGGCCGCGGCGCATGGTAAGTGCCGGCCAGAATCCGGCCTTTCCACGGCACGACAAAGTACATCCCCGCCCCCTTGCGACGTGGCGCAACCGCCAGGGCGGCGCTGGACAGCGGCTCCCGGTTCAGCAGCACATTGAACGCCACGGATGGGCGGAACAGTTGCGGATAATCACGATCGAAAGCCGCGGCGACCTCCCGGCACCAGGGACCGGCCGCGTTGATCACCACCGGGGCACAAAACGCCAACTTTCGGTTGTCAATCCGATCGGCGGCCTCTACCCCCGCCACGCCATCCCCCGCCCGCAACAGTCGTTCGGCCCGCACGTAATTCAGGCATGTCGCTCCGCACGCACAGGCCCAGTGCAGGCATTCGATGATCAGCCGCTGCAGATCGGGCGCGATGGCGTCATACCATACCCCCCCGCCACGCAGCCCGGCGCGATCCACTTGCGGAAATAGTTCGACCACCTCGACCGGCGTCACTACTCGCCCGGGCGGCAGGCACCGGTCCGGCCGGAGGTTCTGGTTTCGTGTCGGAGAGAGCCACGCGTTAATCGCCAGGGCCAGCCGGAAGATCGCCGGCCGCTTCAATCCCCGGCCATACAACGGCATCAGGCACGTCAACGGCTCGACCAGGTCGGGAAATTCCCGCAGCCACCATTGTCGCTCCGCGATCGACTCCCGAAACCGGGCCAGGTCCGCCTTCTGCAGATAGCGCAGCCCCCCGTGGATAATCCGGAGGCTGTTCCAGCTTGTCGCCGCGCCATAGTCGTCGCGTTCCAGCAGCAACGGCCGGAGACCGCGTCGGGCGGACTCCAGGGTCAGCATCACCCCGTAGATTCCCCCGCCCACGACCACCAGGTCGTATTGCGCTCGGGAAGCGACGATGGGATCGCGGTCGATCATGCCATTCATCCACCTTCCAGGACATAGGCCCGGCCGGGGCCATTCGTCTTGTGCTCCGGCGTTTTGTGCGCGGCTTGCCGGGAGCACACCACATCTTCCAGCCAGGCGTACAGTTGCCTCACCTGCCGGCGGCAGGACTCGACGCTGAAGTTCTCCTGCGCATATTGCCGGCCGGCCCGCCCCAGGGCGGTTCGCAATTTCGCATCCTGAATCAACCGGAGAAGAGCCGCGGAAAAGGGCGCAGGCGACGGCTCCGCCAGCATGGCCACGTGATCGTTTAACACCTGCGTATGGCTGGTAATGTGCGTAGCCAGCAGGGGCTTGCCGCTGTGCAGATATGAATACACCTTCATGGGCGTATTTCTGCCCTTGATCCGGGGGGACACGAGAATGTCCGCCTGCCGGAGCCAGCCCGCCAGTTCTCCCACCGGCCGGGGCCCCATGAACAAGACGCGTTCTGCAATGCCCAACTGTTGGCACTTCCGCTCATACCGGCGGATGTCCGCGGCCTCTCCACCGATGACCACCAGCCCCGCTTGGCCGGCTTTCGGCGCGATCAGGGCGAAGCTCTCCAGCAGCAGGTCCACGCCCTGGTAGCTTTCCAGATTGCCGACGTACATCACCAGGGGCCGGCCGACGCTCAGCGTGCGCTCCATCAGCCGGCCATCAGTCAGCACCCGTTGGTCCGCTGACGCCTCTTGGGGTACGACAGACGCGGTCTGGCCCGGTGGTGGCCCGGCGGCGTCCAGCTTTCCAGAACAGGCTTCCGCCAGCATGGCGGCATCGGGCCGCGTGGACGGGTCGCGATCCAGCAACGAGACGTCGCGAATGACCACGACCCGACGTGGCCGGTAACGAGCGATGCTCTCCGCCAGCGCGTCGCAGACCGGCACGACGGCCGTTGCACCCCGCACCACCATTCGTTCCAGGGCCCGCAGCAACGGACCGACCAGCCGCAGCCCGGCATGTTTCTCCACCATCTGCTGGGCCAGTGAAGAGTCCATGTCATACACGTACGGCAGGCCCAGCAGCGTCCGCAGCCCCCGGGCCACAAAGGCCGACTCCTCGACCGCATGGACCAGGTCATATCGATTGCGCAGGAGTAGCTTGATGATGACCGGGAGCATCAGCAGGTCGCACACGAGTTTTTTCCAGGAGAACCCTGGCCGGATGCCAGTTAACCCCTCTATCCGCGCGATCCGATGGATGCACACCCCCGGAATGGAGACATCGCGCCCCTCGTGAAAGGTGACCACGTCCACCTGGTGCCCGGCCTCGGAGAGCAGGCGCAGCATCAGCTCCACGGCGATCGGCGTGCCGCGGTCCTGATAGAAGGGCTGTGGGGCCAGCAGCAGGATCCTCATGCGTCATCATCCCCTGTTCGAACCAGCTTGAGGATTACCGGCGAGCCGAACCACCCGGTCAGGCCGGTCAGCCTCAAACCGCCCTCCAGCGCCGCACACAGCGGCCGGCAGCGCATCATCCGGTGCAGCACCATCGGCAGAGTGAATTGCGGCGCACGTTCCGCGTACTGGAAGCCATGCTGGGCACAGGCATCGAGGATGTCCTGCTCCCGGAAACAAGCGAACGGCCGGGTGTTGCCTTCCACCCGCCGTTTCAAGCCGAAAAGCCAGGGTGCGATGAAGTTGATACTCCTCGTAGAGGGATAATCGATAATGATTGCCCGGCGCGCCACGCGGCACAGTTCACCAAGCAACTGCTGCCATCTCGTCACATGCGGCAGCAGCCGAACGCTGACCGCGACATCGAACGAACGATCGGCAAAGGGGAGATCGAGGAGGCTGCCGGCCTCAAAACGGCATCGCTCGCCGTCTACCCAGGCAGCCACGCGCTCACGGCAGACGGCATCGCTGCCCACGACCGTCACGTGATGGCCCGCCCGGAGCATGGCCGCGGTCAGTTGCCCATGCCCGCCGCCGACGTCGACGATGCGGGCATGCGGAAACGGCCGGAGCATACGCAGCACCGCGCGTTCCTGGACTTCAAGGAACCAGGCGCCCACGCTCCCCGAGAAGCGGCGCGCATACTCCGCCGAGGAGGTGGCGATATCAGGCGTTTCCGGGCAGACGGCCGGCATCATCCTATGCGCCTCCTGTCAGATCGAAGACCGCGCGAATGAGTCCGGCGGATGTCAGCAGCCCCAGCCCGACACCGGCCAACCGCTGACAAGGCGGCCCGATGGTGATCTTCCTGGTGCATTGGCGGGTGACATCACGTTTGAGCAGGCCCTGCTGCATGTACCATTCGGCGGTCTGCGCCAAACCCTCCTCCAGTTCGACTTTCGGCGCGTAGCCGATTTCGCTGCGGGCCCTGGAGATATCGAAAGCGCGGCTCTTGCGGAAGAAATCCACCCGTCGGCGGAAGAGTGGCGGAGACAATCCCAACGGCTTGCACACGAATTCGCAGGCGGCGGCAGTCGCATACACGGGCCAGAACGGCACGCGGCACATGGTCGGACGGACGTTGAGCACCCCGGCAATCAGTTCGATGAGTTCCCGTAACGTGGTGTAGCGCGGCCCGGCGAGGATGTAGGTCCGCCCGATGGCCTCTGGGCGCGTGCCGCACAGGATGATCCCGTCAACCAAATCATCGATGTGGACGAGGTGATAAAGCACGTCGCCGGCCCCGACCATGACAAACCGCTGCCGTTGGATCGCTTTGAACAGTTTGAGAAAACGCAGGTCGCCGGGCCCGTAGATCCCGCTGGGGCGAAAGATGGTGATGGGCAGCCGGCCCTTCTCCAGCGCATGGCGAACGAATTGCTCGGCCGCGGCCTTGGATTCCTGGTAATCATCGCCCGGCGCGAAAGGAGCGTCCTCGTTGGCGGGCGGATGGCGCACGTCGCCATGCACTCCCACCGTGCTGCAATGCACAAACCGGCCCACATCGGCGCGAATGGACGCGGCCAGGAGGTTACGCGTACCCCCCAGGTTGTCGGCGAAGAGGTCCGCGCGGGACGCCCGCCCGTCACGGTAAAGGGCGGCAATGTGATAGACTGTCTCCACGCCTTTAAGGGCGTTTCGCAGCGAGGACCGGTCGCGCAGATCGCCCCTGACCGGCTCGACGCCCGCACTCAACAGGGCATCGACGGGACGCTGGGGACGAACCAGGGCCTTGACGCGGTGTCCCTCGGCGGCTAATCGCTTGCACAGATACCCGCCGGTGAAACCGCTGGCGCCGGTGACCAGGATACGCTGCATATTTCCCTCAATTCTCCCGCGAGAGAACCGGAACGGTGCCGCTCACGTCTGCCATGTCCGCACCGGCCCCCAGATGCGGGCACGCTCTCAGGGCTGCCTGGGAGGCGATGAAACCCGTCATCGTCTCAAGGGTACCAAATACTTCCAACGGACGCGGGTGACCATGCAGGGCCGCCTTAATGCGCGATCCTGCACGCGCAAGCTCGATATCGTCCCGCAGACGGAAGCCATACGCCCCCACCCGCTCCACCTGTCCGGCCAACGGAAGCGGGTCGCTGCCGGGCAGAACCATGAATCCGCGGCGCTCGGCCCAGGTGAGCAGCCTGGGCCGGCCCAGCAGCCCCGCCCGTCCGCCGTTATCACCCAGGAACAGCCCGGATGGTTCGGTCGATTGAACTAGCCGGCGTATGACCTTGCCTCGCCCCAGCCACCACTTGCCGAACCCCCAGGGCAGGACCACCAGCGCGTTCGCCTCGCGGGCCGCCGCAACAGCCTCTTCCAGCGCGAGCCCGTCCGGGACCCGGGCGGTGCAGCCCAGGGCCAGGATTTCGAGTCCCTCGCACGTGACGACCTGCCGGCCGGCAATCAGGGCCAGCCGGGGCACGTCATCTCGCCAAACCACCAGGCCCCCCTCTTCCTCCGAGCGCCGAACCGCCAGCCTGCCTCCCTGGCAGGACCGCCGTTCCTTCAGAGCCAGCAGCACCCCCAGGCTGTCCTGGCCGGCGCAGTCGGCCAGCATCAGGCAGCCGGGCATCTGGGCAGGCAATCCCAGGCGCCTCGCTCCCGCCTCGAAATTACCTATTGCAGCATCGAGGAACATTCCCGGATCGAAGCAGCGGTGCAAATGCGCATGCGCATCAACCAGCACGCCGCTTTGGGAGGCCGGCAATGTGATTCCGTTAACCAGATCCATACCTGACTCGCTCTCCCGACGTATGCGCGTGACCGACCCGGCCGCCAAGGCCCCCCTTGGGCCGCTCAGAGACTCTTCACGGTGGTGTCGGCGTTCTTCTGGCAACGATATATCGCCCGGATCCGATAGGGTGGCTGCCCGCGATTCTCGTGGTAGATGCGCACCAGCAATTCGGCGAGCAACCCGAAAGCAAGACATTGAATGCTGAAGAACGTAAGCAATCCGGCGAGCGAGACCAGGATATTATTGTTGAGGTTCAGCCCCTGCGGCTGGCCGAAATAACCGAACTTCTGCCCCACGGCCACCATCATCACCAGAACCACAAGGGCCATGGTGACCAGGCCGATCTTGCCGAAAAAGTACAGCGGCTTGGTCATGTAGGTGCCGAAGAACTTCACCGTTACCAGGTCGAGGACCACCTTGAGGGTCCGGCGCAGCCCGTACTTGGTCTGGCCGTGCAGCCGGGGCCGGTGGTTGACCACCATCTCGGTGATCTTGGCGCCGTTCCAGGCGGCCAGGGCCGGCAGGAAGCGGTGCAGCTCGCTGTACAGGCTGACGCCTTCCAGCGTCTCCCGGCGGTAGGCCTTCATGGTGCAGCCGAAATCGTGCAGACTGACGCCGGTGGCGTAGCGGATCAGCCGGTTGGCGGCCTGCGAGGGGATCCGGCGAGTCCAAAGCTTGTCCTGCCTCGCCTTCCGCCAACCACTGACGATGTCGCAGCGGGTTGGTGCATCGAGCCGGGCCAGCAGCGCGGGAATGTCGTGCGGATCGTTCTGAAGGTCGGCATCCATGGGAATCAACACCCGGCCGCGACTGTGGCGGAAGCCGGCGGCCAGGGCCGCGGTTTGGCCGAAGTTCCTGCGGAGGGCAATGATGGTGACGCGGGGATCGTCGCCGCAACAGGTTCGCAGGCGTTCCAGCGTTCGATCCTTGCTGCCGTCATCGATGAAAAGGATCTCATAATCCAGCCCGGCTTCTTCGAGGACTTCGTGCAACTCCGTGTAGAGCGGCGCGATATTGTCCTCTTCGTTCATGACCGGGATGATGATGGAGAGATCACAGAGCTGGTCCGAGTTTCCAATGGCCGGCTCCAGATCGAGATCGTTGATTCCGATGGCACTTGCTCGCATGGTACTCGCTTTCCGCGTTTCACGGGGCGGAGGCCATGGGGCCCTCTCACCAGAATGATTCCGCGCACGTCCGTTGATGCAGCGGGCGCATGGCGCCACTGGAGTTGCGCATCCTGCGATTTGTCTTCAGGACAATGGGACGGACGAAGATCTTCTGCCAAAACCCGGTGCGTTTACGGCCGTCTCGCCCCCTCGTGAAAAGAGGTTGATATAATTGATACGAGCCGATTCGGACCAAAGTCAAATTATGTCATCACCAATTTCTCACTCCGCCGTCTGGTTCGCGCTGTGGCCTCCGGTTCGAAAACGGGTCGCGCATCTTCCCAGGTCCCGACGCATTCTGATCGGATTATCCGTGCTGGCGGCGTTGCTGGCCCCGGATCTCGACGCTCTTCCCGCCCTCCTGTCCGGCGAGCCGATCACCGGTTTTCATAACCGCGGCTCACACAGTCTCCTGGCCGCAGCCATCCTGGCCATACCCTTCACGCTGATCTGCAGCCTGCTGGCCGGGGGAAACTGGAAGTTCTTCTGGCTGATTGGGTTCCTGGCCGGTTTATCGCACGTCGTGATCGACGCACTCACCTTCGGCCGAGGGGTGCAGTTGCTCTGGCCGTTCACCGATGCGCGTTACGGGGGGCACTTTTACGTTTTGTACGGGGTCCGGCATTCAGTGAAAGCCCCGCTGGGCTCTCACGTCCTTACCGTGGTCAACGATCTGGCCTTTGCGGCCCTTCTCTGGATGACCGTTCATTGGACGCAACATCGGAAGCGTCACCGGCTCCGCGCGCATCGCGAGGCGGGACAAATCGATACACATGCACCGACGATGAAGGTTGTACCACCCGCAGATTGAAATACGCTTTCAGCTCAGCCGTATCATCAAGCCACCTCTGCCGTCTGCGCCCGAAGCCGTCCCGGGCCTCGATGACCAGCCATGCGGGGCCTGGCAGCGCCCGCAAGGCATCGACTGTCGGCAGGCCGGCGATGACGCTGCCATCCTCCAGATAGTACCGTCCGATCAGCGATTCGATGATAATCGTCTTGCCGTCAGGAGAGGGCAGCGACGTTCCCGGCACGTAGACCGGCTCTCCCGGCTGGCGATATTGGGCCACGTAGGCAAACGCCTCCCGCCAGCGTTCATGATAGCCGTAACCGGCCGTGTAATAGGTGTAGTCCGTGAAAGCCATGATGGTCAGCAGGATGCCCGGCAGGGTCGCCGCGGCCAGCCGTCCCACCCGCTCGCGAAGCGTTTCATAGAGCAGGCCGCACCCCATCGCGGCGAGCACCAGAAAGGGAAACAAGCTCACAAAGGTATAGCGCAAACCTACGTAACTCTTTGTCGCAGCGGCGGCAAACACCAGAATCGGAAGTATGCCGGCCAGCACCAGGTAGATCGCCAGCCGGCGGCGGGTTGCAAGCATTGACGGGAGGAACAGCACCGCGGTCAGGGCCACGGCCGGCATAATCAGGTAAATCGAGCCCACGACCATCTTGACGGGCGAGTTGTAGGTGTCGCCGATGAACTGCGCCCACTGCCCCGTGCGTTCCTTCACGTCCAGTCGCAGAACCAGCGCGCAGATGGCCAGGACGGCCGCGAAGCCGATCCAGCCTGTCCATCCCAGGCGGACCGGCTCCTTACGGATGAGGCCCACCAGCCAGTCAGCGCCCACAACCATGAGAATCACCAGGGCCGGGGGCTGGGTCAGAAAGGCGAGCAAGAGCATGACCAGGGCCCCCACCATCCGTCCGCGGGAGCCTGTCTGCGTGGCCCTGAAGTACCAGACCAGACACAAGTTATAAAAAAGAAACTGTTGTGTGTAGAAGCGTGCCGCCTGCGACCAATACAAATGCCAGGGAGCGACCGCCAGGAACAACCCCAGTATGCCCGCGGCCCGCGCGCCCACCAGCGGGTAGCACGCCAGCGCCAGGCAGGGGATCGACACGATGCCCATGATCGCCGAAGCCAGACGAGCGCGGCCCTCCGTGATGCCCATGGCTCGCCATTGGTCCGGGTGTGCCACCGGAATCTGATTCGGCGGGATACCCTGAAGCCACAAGGTCACGGCCGTCGGCAGATAGCCAAATACCTTGCTCCGGTTAATTTCCGTCAACTGCGCGCAGTCACGGATGGTTTTGAGTTCGTCTTCCCAGAAGCTGGCGGAATCGAGATGAAAAAGACGTAACCCCGCGCCCAGCAGCGTCGCAGTCAGGATAGCCCCGGCCAGCCATCGCCGGGTGGCGTCTCGCGTTATGTTACTGGCAAGCGTTGCCGGCCCTGTCTCGGAAGACTCCCGGGCCGGCGCGGAGATGTCAGTGGTTCGCATAACTTACGGTATGGATGGAAGCACCGGATTTTCAAGCGCACCACCCGACAACCTCATCTATCTCTCGAAGATTGGGATTACCGTGACTGGCTTTAGGACCGCGCGCAAAGTCCGCCGCCGTCGCCCGGGCGACGGGCGCCCTGCCACTCGTTCCGCCAGGTGGCTCGCGGAACCGAGGAACTCGAAAGGCCACGGACTTTCACCGCGGGCCGCAGCCGCCGGCGCCCTGCGAACCAACCGACGACTCAACTGCGGGCCGGCCTCGGCTTGACTTCCACCGTTATCTCATCGGGTTTGGAGCCTTTGCGGAACTTCACCACGTGATGCTTGAAGCGGAAGCGAGCCACATCCGGTGGGCCAAGGAACGGCTGTAACTTCTTCGCGATTCGCGGATCCTTGAAATCATCGACCACCAGCCAGTCGCCGGGCAGCGTGATTGGTTGAGCCGGTGGGCTCGATGCATCCGCCGGCGTACCCGCCTCGGGCGTGCCAGACCGGCCTGCGTGCTGGTCGTACAGGCGGCGGGCGATGATACAGGTCGCCCCCGCGGCTACGCGGTCGCGGATGGCCGTGAAGGTTTCAGCGGAAAGGGCGTGGCCGCAAACAATCAGGCAATCCACGTTCTTGAGATGCCTGGGGCCCACGCGGTGGTCAAAAACCGCCACGCTGTCGATGGGAACAAAGAAGTCCTCCAGACCCTTGGGGTAGACGCGCGGATTGTTAATCGAGATCGCACCGGGCTTGGCCCCCCCGTGGGTCAGGATAGGCCAGACCTGCAGCCACTCGCCTGCCGGTTCGTCCATCGGCATCTCACGGTTGCCCAGCAGGCGATCGCGCGATTCCACCTCACCCTGGCCTGGCGGGGGCGAGAACTGGCCCCAGCCTCCATCCGGCAGGCGGATAATGGCCATGCGAGGGTCGTAATCCTGCCAACGGATCGGACGCGGGTGGGCGGGCACGTACTCGCGGTAAAACTCGCGGACCACCCGGCCGTGGACGGTGAGACGATATTCGTCCGCACTCGTCCACACCAGCAGCGAACCCTTCGGTTCGGCCTGCGGGTGCCGCGGCTGCCACTCGGGAAAGTCGAGATTCTCGACATAGATGGTTTCCGCGCCCAGCCAATACCCCATCATCAACGCGGAGCGCAGGGCCTCCGGCGAGTGGCCGGGATAGCCGCCGCGGCACCACAGATCCGGCGAGGCCCACAGGCTCGTGCCGGTATCTTCGTATTGAATGGCCGCCCCCATGGCAATCGACATGACCACGGAACCGATGTTCTCCTTGAGCAGTTTGGGCGCCACGATCCAACCGGCGCGGGCGAAGATGTGGAACATGTCTGGCCACACCTGCTCAGTCTGAGGGCGGACCTGCCCGCGATAATGCTCCTCAAAAATCCGGCGGGACTCGGCGACCAGCCGTTCATAGGCAACCTCCAGCGGCAGGCCGTGCGTGGGCACCAGGAACGGCTGGTCAAAATTATCCTTTGGGGTATTGGCGTACTTGTTGTTCGAAAGGATCATGTGCTCGCATTCGTCATACGTGATGGCCAGCAGCGCCGGTTTGCCGGGCTTGGCCGGCGGAAGCAGCGGCGCGAGCCACTCCATGCGAATGTCCCAGCGATGCGCGCCGTTGGGATGCTCAAACTCGTTCACGCCGGGCGTGATTTCCTTGCGCTCCCGCCAGTTGGAAATTTCCACGTTGATGGCGTACTCGCAGCCATGCTTGCGGAAGGCGTCGTCCAGGGCGGCGCACAGTTTGCCCGTTCGCGCCGCATTATCCGCGCCGGCATTGGTGACCGGCCAGAAATGCATGGAGACGAAGCGGGCGCCCAGATCGTCCAGGGCACGGAAAAAGGCGGGATACTCCCACGGATATCTGTGGAGAGTGGTTTGATGATACGACCCGGCGTCATCGACGCCCAGACGCACAGGGACGGATACGGGGGCGTCCCCGGCGGCCAGACAAAATCCCGATAGCAACAGCACGCTGGAGGTAAATAGTGTTTGAATCATGGCGGCATTATACGAACCGACCGGCCGACCGCCATCACTCCGCGCGGGCATTTCGAACCTGGTGAGAATCGGCTCGCAAAGATGTGAATCCCCGCTCTTTCAGCAGTGCTGGACCATATCCCGCGCTGCCCGATGGTTGGTGACGATCATCCGCGGCCGACTTCTTGCCGGATTGCGAGCTTGACTCACGCGATCATGCGGAAGGGTTCGCATCGGTCGGACAGGGGCTGCGCATGGCAGGAGCCGCCCCTCCGGAGCGGCTCATTACCCCGTGGAGACGAGCCGCCTCGTGGGCGGCCAGGCCACGGTAAGGCGGCACGCAGGTGTAGCTATCGGGTCACGAATTCAACCTGTGCGATCTCGGACTGGCGTCCCTTTACGTTGAGCACCAGCAAATACTTCTGACCGGGGGTGAGCTTGACGCCGTCGATCGCCTCGTTGCGGCCATTCTGAACCCCAATCTTTCCACCCGGCCGGCCCAGGGCCAGCTCAGTGCCCGGGCGAATCTCCGCCTGGGAATTGGGGTCGGTGGAATAGATCGAATAGTCGGCCTGCGGAGCAGTCCGACCGTCAGTCCCCTGCCGGAAAATACCGACACTCACCGCCTCGGGCTTGCCGAACCTGTTGTTGGCGATCTCATACTTGAGACGCGGCGCAGTCGAGATCGGACGGGACACTCGCCAGTTCGAGATGCCGGGCGTGGGCACCTGGGTCGGCACCGGCTGAGCCGGCTGACCGTCCAGCCACACCCGCAGATAGGACGGCGAATTCACCGGCCCGGGATTACCTGCCGGTTCAAGCCGCGCCGTCTCGGCCTGAGAAGGACCAACAGCCGGATCCGCACTGTTTCCACTGCAGCCGGCCAGAGCCACCAGTACGCCACTGACAACCATCGTTAACGGAATGCGAGGATTCATCTCGTCTCCTTTCAACCGAAAAAGGAAAATGCCTCATGCGACCGCTACTGATGAGTTATTTCCCGGTAGCTCAGCAAGTCAACAAAGTTGGTCAGTTGTCAGTGGTCAGTTGTCAGTTGCGGGGTCGAAAAGCGAGGTTCCGGGCGGGCATGAACAAGCTTTCATGCGCGCACCACTGTTCGAAGGAATGCACGCCAAGGGGCAGAGGCAGGATTGGAGAGGCGTACGAGAGGCCTTTTTCAAGAAAGAACGCCCGCGCGCAAAAAAAGCACCGGCGAGACGCCGGTGCCACACTTATCTCTTCACACTTATCACTTATCCTTCCTCCCCGATCTGCGCTTCACTTCTTTTTCTCGATCTTCGCCCAGGTGTCCTTCAGCGTGACGGTGCGGTTGAAGACCAGCCGCTCGGCTGTGGAATCGGGATCGACGCAGAAGTAGCCGTGGCGCTCGAACTGATAGCGGGTGCCGGGGGCGGCGCCTTTCACGCTCGGCTCAAGCTTCGCGCCAGCCAGAATCTCCAGGGACTTGGGATTGAGGTTGTTCAACCAAGCGGGGCGAGCAGACGCATCCGCCGGCCCGCCGCCGGCCGTCTCGTGGGCCGGATCGGCGTCCAGCGATCCGGAACCGGCCAGCATTTCATACTCGTCGGGCGCATCATCCGTTGCGGATTGTCCGGCAGCTTGCGCCCCCCTCCCCTTGTCCCCTTGTTTCCTTGTCCCCTTGTCATCCCCCTGACCCGCCGAATTGTCAGGCACATCGATCTCGTCCGGATCGGGCTTGGTGAACAGGTGGTCGTACAGCCGGACCTCGCAATCCACCGCATGCGCGGCGCTGACCCAATGAATCGTTCCTTTGACCTTCCGCCCATCCGGCGCGTCGCCGCCGCGCGTGGCGGGATCATACGTGCAATGCACCTCGGTCACCGCGCCCGTGACCGGATCCTTGACCACGCCGGTACACTTCACGAAATAGGCGTAGCGCAGCCGCACCTCCTGGCCAGGGAAGAGACGGAAATACTTGGGCGGCGGCACCTCGCGGAAGTCATCCTGCTCGATGTAGAGCACCTTCGAGAACGGCACCTTGCGCGTGCCTGCCGCCGGATCCTCGGGATTATTGATGGCGTCCAGTTCCTCAACCTGGCCCTCCGGGTAGTTATCGATGACCAGCTTGAGCGGCCGGAGCACGCCCATCACGCGCGGGGCGCGCTTATTGAGATCGTCGCGGATTGCGTTTTCGAGCACGGCCACGTCCACCGTGGAATTGAACTTGGCCACGCCGATCCGCCGGGCGAACTCGCGCAGCGCCTCGGGCGTGTAGCCGCGGCGCCGCAGGCCGGAGATGGTCGGCATGCGCGGGTCGTCCCAGCCGCGCACATGGCCCTCCTTAACCAGGTAGAGGAGCTTGCGCTTGCTCATGACCGTGTAGGTCAACTCCAGCCGGGCGAACTCGATTTGGCGAGGACGATAGTTGACGCCTTTGGGGGCCCCGCCCAACTCACGGATGGTGTCGATGAACCAGTCATACAACGGCCGGTGGTTCTCGAACTCCAGCGTGCAGATGGAATGGGTGATGCCCTCGATCCAGTCGCTCTGACCGTGGGCCCAGTCATACATCGGATAGATGCACCACTTGTCGCCGGTGCGATGGTGCGTGGCGCGAAGAATGCGATAGAGCACCGGATCGCGCAGGTTGAGGTTGGGCGACGCCATGTCGATCTTGGCCCGCAGGGTCCGCGACCCGTCCGGAAATTCGCCTTTCTTCATCCGTTCGAACAGGTCGAGATTCTCCTCCACGCTGCGGTTGCGGAAAGGACTTTCCTTGCCCGGCCGGGTGAGCGTGCCGCGATATTCGCGAACCTGCTCGGGGGTCAGATCGCAGACATAGGCCTTGCCGGCCTTGATCAGCAGGATGGCCCATTCGTAAAGCTGGTCGAAGTAATCGGAAGCATAGTAGAGGTGCTGCCCCCAGTCGAACCCCAGCCAGCGGACGTCCTCCATGATGGAGTTGACGTATTCCTGCTCCTCCTTGGAGGGATTGGTGTCGTCAAACCGGAGGTGCGTCCGCCCGCCATACTTGAGCCCCAGCCCGAAATTCAGACAGATGCTCTTGCAGTGGCCGATGTGCAGATAGCCGTTGGGCTCCGGCGGAAAGCGCGTAATGACCGTCCCGCCCCGCTGACCCGTTCGAAGCTCCTCCTCGATGATATCTTCGATGAAGTTCGTGGGAGTCCGGCCGGTTTCCTCAGCAGCCATGTCGTGCGTCCTTGTTCTCGTTACTCTTGTGCTTGCAAACTGTTAAGTTCCGCGCAGCGGCGAAACGATCGGTGGGACATTATATGCCGGCGGCAATCGGGGGCCAGAGGCGCGCCCGCCCCGCCCCCGGCGCAGCCGCGGACGCCCCCTTGCCATGACCAACCACGGGACCGATCAGGGTGATCCGCCGGCTCACATGCAGTCAGGATTGGCCGGCACACCTTGACCGCTCATGCAATTCTTGAAGATTTCCACATCGAAGCGGTCAATGTACTGGTCGGAGTTCAGCATGGCGTCCTTGCAATCAGGGTCTGTCACCGGCACCAATGAACCGGTCAGGCACGCCTGCAGATGGCCAAAATCATCCTGGTCCACGTCGCCGTCGCAATCAAAGTCGGCGCGGGGCACGCAGTAGCTGACCGGTGCCAGGTACTCCAGCACGCGCTGCATGATGGCAATGCGGGCGTCGTTCGAGGTGATCGCCTCGAAGGGGAAGCCGAACATCACCACGCGGTAGGTGCCCGAATCGTACTGGATACCGGCCGTGCCGCCGCTCCCCCCGCTATAGGTGAGAATGGCCTGCGCGCCGGCCTGGGGCGCAATGCGGTCCGGACTGTTAACGTCGTATGGGGCACCTTGAGCAGGGTCAAAATTGAACGTGCCCACGTCCGCCAGGATGCCGCCGGTACCGCTGACGGTATAGGTGCCCGCGCTGTCGGACACGTAGTTGGCCCCGAGCACGTTCTCGTAGAAGGACCGCCCGGCGCCAAGATTGTCAAGCTCGTAGCCGATCTCGGATCCGGTGACAAAGAGTCGTCCACCGTCATTGAGATAACTGGTCACCAGGCTTTGCTCGGTCGTGTCGAAGGTGCGATCGGCGGAGGATTCTTCGCCCAGGATCCACACCACCGTGCCATAATTCTTGAGGTTCACCGCGCCGGCGATAACCGCCTCGTTCACGCACGAATCGAAGGTCGCGCCGACCGCATCCATCGCCCGGGCATGTTGGACAATGTAGTCGAACGAATTCACCCGCCGCGCGATGGGACGGTCGTGGGTGCCGGCATAGTTGGTTTGGACGATGTTCTGCTGACGGCTGACGCGATCGAAACCATCCACGATGAGCACCCGGGCCACCCCCGAGGCTGGACGACGCACGGCCAGTGTCGGCGTCGGCATCGACTCGCCCCCGGCGTTGGTGGCGGCAACCCGCAGATAAACAGTGGTGTCGGCGGGGATATCAGTCAGCGTAACCGTGGTGACGTTGCCGACGACCATCGCGTTACCGAATCCGTAGCCGTTGCTCGATCGGTAGATCTTGTAACCCGTCGCCGGATCACCGCTGGCCGGGGAGGCCGGTCGGGCCGGACCGGGTACCCAGGAGAGGACGATATTACCATTCCCGTCGTGGGTCGCCCGGAGCCGCTCCGGCGGATCGGGCAGATACACCGCCGGCACCTGCGTTCCCGGAAACAGACTCGCGTTCGACAGGAAGGAGACCAGCGCCTGGGTGCTGGAGCGTGCGACCGCATCGCGAACCCGCGCGCTGCGCAGGTTGGCAGCATCTTCAGCATTGTCGTGGAAGGCGACCTCCAGGAGGGTGGCATCAAACTGGTTGTTGTTTCTCAGGGCATTGATGGCACCATAGGAGAAACTGGCATGATAGGTATTCGGATTGCGCACCCCCCAGGAGTACTCAAAGCCGTCGTCAAGGGCCAGCATATCCGCCTCGATTTTCTCGCCAAGGAGAGTGGCGAACGCCACCTGGTTGGTGGTATAGGTCCCTGGCTCGGTATTGTACAGGGCTACCGTACCCTTGGCGGATCCGCTGGCGGCGTTGGTGTGGAACTCGAGGTATACCCGGCGCCACCGATCATTGTTGAAGTTGATGGCGTTCATTTCCGCAGACCAGCGCAGGCCCGCGCTGACGTTATCGTTTTCGTCAGTATCCGAGGAGTCCCAGATTGTGCTGGAAAAACCCACCGCGTGCGTGCTCAACTCACTTTGCGCCCAGTAACGCTGGCATTCCTCATCCCGCGGGTAGCCGCTGAGGCTGTTGGCGCTGGTCCGGCGGATCGAGCCCATCCCGAACCCGAACCGGATCGCGTCGGCAATCACCACGCCGGAGACGGAAGACAGGTTGCTGATCTCGACCCAGCCCTGGGTGCCGGCCTCGAAATGGTAGGTACCCAGCCAGATCCAGCCGTTCCCGACCCGCCGATGATCGATGACCACCTCGGCGGTGCCCCCGCTGTGATGGATCCGGTAAAGTTGGGGAACACGGTTCGTGCCGTGCGCGACCCAGGTGTAGACCGGCCAGAAATCACTCTTGGGCAGGTTGGGCACATACCGGGCGGTGGCATTCTCGGTGGCCGAAGCGTTGGCGAAGCGATAAGGTACCGAGGTCGGTGCCGTGGCCCGGTCGCGGTCGTAGTATTTGCTCGCACTGGTGCTGTCAAACCATGAACCGGTAAACGTGACGCCGGCGTGATCGTTATCCAGAACGACTTCCGTATACTGGTATCCGACCGGCCGGAGCGGGACCACCGTAGCACCCGCGTTGTACAGGTAGTGCACGAAGTAATTGAGCTGATCGATGTTGCCGTAGTCTTCAATCATGCTGTGAGTGACGCCGCGCTGAAGGCGCCAGCTTGAGGTGCCGGCCGTCCAGCCGTGCCCGGCCGCACAGTACACGACCACGCCGGACAGCGCGCCGGTCGGTTGCCCATCGGCATTGGCCAGTGGCCCGCCGATCGTCTGCGGCTCGAACAGCGGGGTCTCCTCTGTGGGCGGAATGTCCATGGCGGGCATCTCCGGCGCGGGCGACGGCGCTTCGGGGGCCAGATAACTGCCCAGGGACCGATATTCGTCCGCCCCCCCATCTTCCCGCACCTGGATATTCAGGCCGCACAGATTGCCGTCGTCCAGGAGACCCCGGAAGACGCTATCGATGGCCGCTATGTGTGACTCCGGCAACGTCCCCAGCCGCACACCCTTGGCCAGCGTCAGCCACAGGCTGGCTTCGCCGGCGTCATTAACGCTCAGTCTGTCCAGCACCGTGCCGGGCGGAAGAAGCTGCCGGCCATCCTCAGTCGTCAGCGTGCCGGCACGCTCCACCACATAGGCCACTTTCGCCTCCCGCGGGTCTTGCCCAAACTTAACCGTCGTCGCCTCAAAACCCGCCCCATAAGGGAGCTGCAGAAGCTCGAAATCACCCTCGTGGGCGCTGGCGGACACAAACGTCAGGAATGGGACAACGAAGACCAGTACCGGCGCAACTTTCTTTGCTGCAAAGACTTGCACGGATCACCTCGATGGCCAAGAGACCTGCGCGTTCACGCTTTGGAGATTTGCCAAATTCCGCGACACGTCATTATACACTAAATCGGCTGAGCTGTATACGTTCCATCGGCAATTAGGCCCCTTTCGCGAACCTTTCGCAGCGTTATACTGCCTTACATGAAGATCCGATCCATGAAATCTCATCGACAGGAGCTGGTCGTCGCTCCCGGCGCCAAGGGCGCCCGCATCCGTGTTTTGATCGGTCCTGAGGATGGGGCCTCCCTCTTTCACATGCGGCAGTTTGAGGTCGAGCCGGGCGGGTGCACCCCCCACCACCAGCACGATTACGAGCACGAAATCCTGGTCCTCAAAGGCTCCGGCATGGCCCGCCTGGCGGACGGCAGTCAACGTCCCTTCAAGGCCGGCGATGTAATCTTCGTCCCCCCGAACGAGATGCATCAGTTCTGCAACACCAGCGACGAAATGTGCGAATTTATCTGCCTCATTCCCGCGCCGCAGAACTGTAACTGCAAATAACCGGGAACCTGGCTCCCACGCCCCAAGCCCCATAACCCTACAGCGCAAAGTGGACCCTTTTCGGCAGCGGCCGGGCTCCGTACCGGCCGTTCTGCTCGTAAAACGGCCGGTACGGAGCCTGGCCGCCACAGCTTTGTGCCGCAGCGTTTCATCACAGGCCCAGCCACCACCGCATCGCCCGCATGGGCGCCATCGTTCCGATCTCAAGCAGGTCCGCGTTGGACAGGTGAGTCGCGTAATCGCGCGAGAGCGGCGGGCGCAGCCACCGCGTCGGCCACTCGCCGGCAAACTCCTCGATCAGCACTTCGGTGATGAAGTCCTCCATCGAGCATTCCGGGCACAAATCGGTTATCACCCCCTCCAGCGTGAAGAAGGACTTGCGGAACAGCAGCAGGTCCGGCCGGAAGCGCACGCCCGCCCGCGCCGCACCGTCCATCAGTCGCATCAGCCAATCCACCGTTGGACGCAGAAGCGAATGCAACTCCCACATCGCCCGATCGACCACGGGTCTGACAATCTCGCGCGACGGCGTCTCCGAGGCCAAGCGGCTGATCGCCTCGGCCATCCCGGCTCGATCGCCGCATAGCGCTCTGGCCAGAATCTGCGACATCTGCACGCGGTCATGGCGAGTCAACTCACCGGTGAGGCTCCAATCCAGCACGCCAAGCCGGCCATCCGGCACGGCCAGCAGGTTCCCCGCGTGCGGGTCGCCGTGAAAGATGGTTCGCTCCCGGCGCGAGAAAATCGCTTCCGTGATCAACGCCCGCGCGATCGTCCGGGCCAGGTTGCGCCGGAGTCGGTACGACTCGCCGGAAGCCTCCGTGACCTTCACCCCGTCCACCCGCTCCATGGCGGTGACGCCGGCGGTCGAAAACGGATACAGCCGTGGAACCCACACATCGCGGCGCCCGGCGTACCGCCTCCCCGCCGCCGCCAGATGGGCCTGCTCGCCGCTGACCTGAATCTCGTGCAGGAGGATGGTTCGAACCTCGTCGAAGACTTCGCGGAATTCCACCGGCGGCAGGCCGTAGATCTTGCGCCGCTCGTCGAGGAAGTCGGCCACCTGCCCCAGGATCTCAAGATCCTCTTCGAGATACTCCGCCGCTCGCGGTTTCAACACTTTCAGTACGCCGGCCTCGCGCTTCGCGGCCGCTTTGGAACGGTTGTGGCCCGCCCATGTGAACGGAATCACGACGGCCACGCTGGCCTCCGCCAGAGCCTGAGCTTCGAGCCGGATCCGGTAGCGCTCGATATGATCGCCCAGCTCGCGGAGTATGACCGGCCGAACCTCGGACAGATCGATCCGCGATTGCATCGATTCGAGCGTCTGAAGCCGACGGCGAAAGCCCGGATCCAGCTCGCGTCTGCGCGCCAGCACCTGCCCGAGTTTGTGCAACGCCGGGCACTCGCGCATGAGCCCGACCAGCCGCTGTGACGGAGGAGCCTCGGCCGGCAACGCCGCCTGGCCGGCTAGAATCGCACTCAGCCGCGGCCCCGTGAGACGCTCCAGAAAGAACATGACTCCATCGGCCACCACCTGCCGGTATTCGGCGTAAACCTCCGGCACCAGTGAAGCCACGTCTTTCGGACTGATCATGGGGTCATCCTTCCAGCTTCCCCCGTTGCTTGTAGTCATTAAAGTCACGGATGGCAATATTGCCATTGCATCAGATAATCAGCATTTTCACTTTACATGCCGCAAACACTAAGGTAGGGTATTCCCATTATTGGCGCGTGCAAGCCCGAAATACGCGTCCAGACACCCCGAAATCCCACCGCCGCCATGTCGGGGTCATACGGGTCTGGCGGGCGCATCATTACGAAGATGGGGGGACGGAGACAGGTTCATGAAGGTTGCCCTGGTCTCGTCCTACACGCATCCGGTCGCCCTTGGATTGCGGTACGTATCCAGTTATCTCAAAGCTGCCGGGCACGAGGTCGAAGTCCTTTTCATGTGCTCCAGTCGCAAGCGTGCCGAAGGAGACTGGTCCCCGGCAGTCCTGGATGCTTTCGTCGAGCACTGCCGCCACGCCGACCTGATCGGCATCAGCCTGATGACCAACACCTTCTTCAGGGCCTGCGCCCTCACCGAAACCCTGCGCAAGGCCGGCATCAAGGCCCCCATCCTCTGGGGCGGCACGCATCCGACCGTAGCCCCCGATGAGTGTCTCGAAGTGGCCGACATCATCTGCGTCGGCGAGGGCGAAGAGCCGACCCTCCAGCTCCTCGAACACATGGAGGCCGGCCGGAGCCCCCTGGAGGTGCCCAGCCTCTGTTTCCGTGCCGGGGGGCCGTTCGGCAATCAGGACACCGTGCGCAACCCCGCCGCCTGGCTCGAACAGGATCTCGACGACTATCCCTTCCCCGATTACGAGCTGCACACCCACTGGGTGGTTGAAGGCAGCCAGCTTGTCGCCGCCCGGCCGGAGAACCTTCGCGGGACACTCCATCGCCTCCGCGTCGCGTCCACCCGTGGCTGCCCGTTCGCTTGTGCCTTCTGCAACAACACCGCCCTGCGCAACATCTACAGGGGCAAAGGCCGCTGGGTCCGCACCCGCTCCAACGAGAACGTCATCCAGGAAATCGAACGGGCCTGGTCATGCTTCCCCACGATCGAGGCGGTGAACGTCGTGGACGACCTCTTCTTCGTCCGCGGCGAGGAGGAGATCGAGGACTTCGTCGAGAAGTACAAGGCCCGCGTCAACCTGCCGATTGAGCTGGACGCCTTTCCCAATACCCTGACCGAGCGCAAGGTGGCCGCCATCGCCCGGCTGCCCATCGCCCTTATCAGCATGGGCATTCAATCCACCAGCCAGGACACGCTCAAGAACATCTACAAGCGGCCGACCGCGGTCAAGGATATCCTGGCCTGCATGGACTTATTCACGAAATACAGGCTCCGGGCCGAGTACCACTACATCGTCAGCAATCCCTACGAGCCGGACGCGAACGTGATTGAGACCATGCGCTTCGCCGCCACGCACCATCGCGGTCCGGCCGTTCTGCGCATCTTCCCGCTGATGTTCTACCCCGGCACGCCCCTCTGCGAACGGGCCCGCGCCGACGGCCTGATCGGCCCGCGCGACGAGGTCGCCTACAAGCACATGTACAGCAGCCACAACCAGTTCGCCGGGCACGACTACCTGTGCACCTGGCTGCGCGTCGTGCTGCACATGCGCAACGTGGGCATCCCCCGCTGGATCTGTCATCGTCTGATCGACGTCGTGATCAGCCGGCCCGCGCGATTCCTCCTCGACCACAAAAGCTTCAGCCCGGCCGCACAGGCCATCTATTTCGTACTGCGCAAGGCCTATATGACCCTGCTGTACCAGCCATTCATCCGACCATTTCGTTACTTGCGGCGCAAACCGACCTATGCCGAACTCCACCCGGAGGACGAGGTTTCGCTGCCACGAAACAACATGGCCGTTGCCGACAAGACGATCAGCGGCCGCAAGGCACCGGCCTTGTCATCGCCCCGCGCTCAGCCGATAAAATCGTGGATCCTGCCCCGCGAGAATCTGCACGCCCGGCGCCGACGGGCGCTGCCCCTGTAATCGGGCCCGAAAGCCCTTCCCCGGGTCGGTCCAGACGCCGGTTGCTTGCACGGCGAACAGTCGACCGACACAGTGCTTTTCCCCTCTGGACAGAGGCCCGCACACGAACAGAGGCCCGCACCCAAGGATGTTTCAATTGAAGTTCCTCGCTGGAAGCTGGACATCCGCCGATATTTCTGGTACTATGCCAACCATTCTCACGTCGCCATCCCCTGTGACGCGTTTGGTTGGAGGGGTGGCTGGTTTCAATGTCTTGTCGCGGAGACACATCATGGACTGGAAGAGAAGTATGCTTGCACTCTGTGCGGCCACCGCCGTGCTGGCCACAGTCGCACAGGCAGAAACCGTCGGTGTGCGTTTTTACGCCGGACCGGACGTGTTCGAGGTATGCCCTCGCGAGGTACTCGCTGACGAGAAACCTGTCGAAGCTGCCGTGCGGGGTCTTCTGGCCGGCCCCACTGCCGAGGAGCAGGGGAAAGGCCTGGTCACCGCCATACCCGCCGGCACCACGCTGGTCAGCATGGAGGTTGCGGGCGACACGATTACGATTGACTTGTCCGAGGAGGTGTTGGCCGGGGGGCTCGACGAAGAGA
>Ga0209608_1000199_pt1 | contig 64210 bp, 59 predicted proteins | sample AD_UKC130_MetaG_FD_184428 | JGI IMG/M metagenome (GOLD analysis project Ga0209608, IMG submission 184428) | Active sludge microbial communities of municipal wastewater-treating anaerobic digesters from Canada - AD_UKC130_MetaG (SPAdes) (version 2) | ecosystem: Engineered > Bioreactor > Anaerobic...
GTTACATACAAGGGGAATTTTTATTACAACGGAAACCGTCAGTATTTTGTCTATTATTCCATCACCGGCAAAGCGCCGAATGGCTTTTTGGTCCATGACAAGATCAGTAATAAGCTCTTTTTAGGCAGCTGGTACGGAGAGAAACGCAATATCCTGGTGATCGATAAAGGCGGCCCCTGGATGCATGGCCGGGATCGCTTTGAAGATCGTTTTCGACTTACATTCAGAACCTACTCGGAAAGAGAAGATCTGTTCCGGGCGGTGGAAAGAGATTTGGGCCGCGAGTGGACCATTGCCGATTGGGAAGACCTGAAAGCCATCCCCAATATTGACGCCTGGATAGCGGCCATGGGACTCCGAAATGAACAGTCCTTCTATGTAACCCGAAAGGGCAAGCTGTTTTACAGCGGAAACAGACAGTACAATGTTCAATATTTTGCTTCCGGCAGGATTCCCTCGAATTATCTCGTTCACGATAAAATCGGGAACAAACTGGTCCTGGGATCCTGGTTTGACCTGAATCATCCGATTCTGGCCATTAAAAAGGCTCCGGGCCCTGGGCCGGCACCGGCACCGGCACCAGCTCCGCCGCCACCACCCGCTCCGGCTCCGAAACCAGGGCCTGCTCCCCATCCCGGACCTGGACCGGCTCCTGCACCACACCCGGGACCGGGCGATATGCGGCCTCATGGTTTTGAGATGAAATTAACTATTTTAAAGTATAGCGAAACCCAAAACCTGGAAGCGATGGCTCAAAAAGAGTTGAACCGTAAATGCCAAATTGCTGACTGGAATGATTTGAAGGCCATTCCCAATATCGAGGCCTGGATCGCTTCGCAGAAGCTGAAGGGAGGCCAAACCTTCTTTGTCACCCGGAACGGCCAATATTTCTACAGCGGCAACCGGCAATACTTTGTCCATTTTTCTCCGGACGGAAAACTGCCTTCCGGCTTCCTGGTTCACGACCAGATCGGAAAACGGCTCTTCCTGGGATCCTGGTACGGGGAGAAGCGACAGATTCTGGTGAAATATTAATCGATGATTAGTTGTGTTATCGTGTGGATTGTTTTGAATAGGTTGGAGAATAAAGAAAAGGGCAGTTATAAGAGCTGCCCTTTTCTGTTATTGTCGACAGGAGGCGCTATTCGTCCTACCTGTATCTACCGAATCATGTTTAAGTTATTTACTCTGGCCCACAGATTCCGGCGGCGGGTGACTTTTTGACCGCGCAAAAAGTCACCAAAAACGCACCGGTACCTACGGATTCCGGACCTCCCTTTAATCATCCAAGGTTTCTCGAGGGTCTTCGCCATCCATGGCCTTTCGACTGACAATAAAGTCAAGGCTTCCGACGGCAACCGCAGTTTTTCGTCCGTGAAAAGATGCGTCGCAAGGGCTCCTTCCCTGGAGCCTTCTAAAAATCTCCAGGAATGACAGTCCACCGTTTATCTTTATCAGTACAGATTTTGCTGACATAGAAAAACCCACCAGGATGGTGGGTTACGCGGCTTTGAGTCATGGATGAATCACAGGCGTCGGCAGGTATTATACCCTGAAGCCGCCGTAATGGATGCGGCGGCAGTGATAGCAATGGCGAAGCCTTACAACTCGAAGTCCAGGGATGGACGAAGTAGTTGCAGGGGTCCGGGGAGTCTCACTCCCCGGCGGTGGGGATTCCAAAGGGGTTGACCGCACAACCCCTTTGGAATAACTCGTTCATTGAGCTCACCCCGATAGGCCGACAGGCCGATTTGATTGACAGAAGCTTGAACATACAAAAAAATTATCATTGATCATTCCGGCCATGCAGCTGATTCGGGAGAGAAAGAGAGGAGAAGACTGTTCGCCCATGAAACACTCATTCATTGATTCGAGTTTCAGATTCCTCTGGCGACTCTTTATTACGACTGGGAAACATGGAGCACCGTATATACTTTTCCGTGATGATCTAACACGCTGTCATCAAAGTTATCTAGAAAATAATAGGTACTGTATCTCCATTGCTCCGGATTGTAACAGATCATCATTTCATCGTTGGCATTCGGCAGCGGTCCCGGTTTTTTCATGTCCAGCGCTGCTTTTTGCAGGCTGGAGGAGGGTTTGAGTGGATGGGTGAATTCCACAACATATCGCGCATTTTGAATCTTTTCCGTCGTAGTATCCAGAATGGGAATGTTGATCTGAACCGATTGCCATCCAAAGGATGTTAAGATGTTATCGTAAAAACCTTCGAATAAAAAACGGTTCATCCCGTCGTGTGTTTTCCAGAGATAAAGGGGGGCATATTCATTTTGGAAACTGCCGTTTTTATCTTTTTCCCTGATCAGATAAACTTTCCATTTCAAGTCAGGAAACCCGTCGGTTTTGAAACCGTTGTTTTTCACCCGTTCTTTTATGATCTCCATATCATAGTTGCTCGGTAACTGAATATGGTATTGCATGGCTATCATAATATCACCTCAATGTTGATTTGACTTTCCTGTTGAATTTAATTATAGGATGCTTATTCGCGTTTGTATAATTGTTAATAATGATATATGATATCAATATCAGTGATACCGAAAGGAGCAGCCTTTGGAGAGCAACGATTTGAAAATATTTGCCAGGGTTGTGCAACTGGGATCGATTTCACGGGCAGCGGAGGCCTTGGGATATGTCCAGTCGAACGTTACGTCACGCATTAAAGCGTTGGAAGAAGAGCTTGGCACTCCGCTGTTCACCCGGACCCGTCGCGGAGTACGGCTATTGCCTGCCGGTGAACTGCTGTATGAGTATACCCAAAAGATATTGACATTAATGAATGAAGCTGTTTCTGTGATTTCCAGCGGCAACCGGGGCTTAAGAGTTGGAGCTACTCCAGCCATAACCACAGGATATTTATCAAAGCTGATGATGGCTGATTCGGCAAATCTGTCTGTTTATACACGGCCAGCCGATGAATTAATATCCCTTCTGATTCAAAATGAACTTGACTGCATTCTTCTCAACCGTTCAGTGAAGCACCGGGAGATCAAATCCATAATTTCTCATGAGGAAACCATAGGTTGGCTGACTAACGGAGATGATATTGGGATTGATGACGTATCACGTTTACCGATACTGGTAAGCCGGGATCAACATTGTCCCTATCGCCTCGCTACTTTGGACTTTTTAAAACGCTATGAGATAAAGAACTATAGCCTGGTTGAATATGATATCATCGAACCTATTTTGATTCGCATTGAAAACGGCAGCGGTATAGCTGTTTTGCCAAAGCGATTAATGAGCGAAAAAATGGCGTGTGCTTCAGCCATAAGTTCGGATTTACCGCCGGTTAAAATTCATTGTTATATGAAAACTGAAGGAACCGAAATTTCTCCCGGGATTCAGGAATTCATTCACCGTATTTTTTCGGAATATCTCTAAGGAGTAATTCAATATCACGGATTGGCAAGTCCGAACCTAATCGGAAGTTGGGGACAGATTACACTGTCCTTTTGTTTTGTGCGAGTTGGCTTCGGGCAATATTGGATAGGAGGAGAGCGAACGGTGCCTTCTGTTGGCAGACGAAGCATCTATCGAAGAGGATGATTTTACATGCTCCCTTGCAGGAAAATAAAACCAAATATGGAATAATACAACAAAAATGCAAAGGAGCAGATATCCATGGGTTTAACCATTCGGCAGCGTCTGGCGGCGTTGGTTTTACTGATATTGCTGGCCGTCGGCGGAATACTCATCTTCATCCAGGACTCCCGGCGCGGGATCGAGTTTCCGGTGGCCGCCGAGGAGAAACCGGTCTATATTCATCTCAGCGGAGCGGTACAAAATCCGGGAGTAGTGAAGGTGGCTCCGGGGACAAGGGTTTTTGATGCATTGAAACAGGCTGGAGGGGCGCTGTCTGAGGCTGATCTGGACCGGATCAATCTGGCCAGGTTTGTCGAGGATGGAGAGCAGCTTTACATACCCAAAAAAGGAGAGATAGCGGCGGTAGCGGTAACGGCGAACTCCGGTACAAAGGCTAAACGGCGGGCAAAAACAACCAAACCCCAATGGACCGGTCCTTTGGATCTAAATACGGCCACCGCCAGTCAGTTAGAAACCGTGCCGGGGATCGGGCCGGCATTAGCCGGACGGATCGTGGAATACCGAAAACAGCATGGTCCCTTTAAAACCTATGAGGAGTTGGACCGGGTCAACGGCATCGGTAAGGCAACTTTGGAAAAATTCCGCCCCTATCTGTATGTCAAATGAAACGGAGTCTGGCGGTTTTCAGTGCGATGGCAGCAGGGATCCTGGCTGCCTTTTATCTTGGGTGGATGCCGCTGGTATGGCTGCTCGCAGGATTGGCTCTGACTGCCGTTGGGACGCTTGCGTTTATCTATCACCGGCCGGGCTTAGGTTGGGTGTTACTGGCGGTTTTCTGCTGTGCTGCGGGATTTCATGCAGCCCTTCTCAGAGAAAACTATAGAGCGCAGATACGGTGGAATGAAGCCTTTGACCGGAAAGATGTGCTGGTCGAGGGAGTTCTGATAAAACGGCCGGAGCGGATGGAAAATGGCACATTTCGGTTGACGGTGCGGCTGGTCTCCGGAAAGCAGTTTCCCGGGGGCATCGTAACTGTGTATTACATGGGCGATCTTCCTCAAGATTGTTACGGACGGCGGCTGCAGATCCGGGGATGGTTTCGGGCGGTAGATCCGCCGGACCTCGGATTGCCCGGATTTATGGAACAGCGCCGGATCGCCGGGAGTATCAGTGCGGTGGAGCCTCCGGACATGATCGAGGGACCGGGGTTAGCTCCGTGTTTTATCTGGGCTGAAAACCTCCGCCGGATGATGCTGGCCTTTGGCCGGCAGGTGTTGAGGCCGATGGATGCCCATGTGCTGCACGGGATGGTATTGGGGGAGGACTTGCCGGAGGATGGGGCTGGGGCCCGGATGAAACTGGCCTTTCAGCGAACCGGAACGATTCATCTGTTGACGGTTTCCGGCTTGCATGTGAGTTTTATCGTTGCCGGATTGAGTTGGTTACTCGCCCGGCTAGGCCTTCCAAAACGGGGCCGGATCCTGCCGCTCATTCTTGGAGTCGGTTTTTATATGCTGATGACCGGATTGGAGACTCCGGTTATCCGGGCCGGTTTGATGCTCTTAATCTATATGATTTCCGATCTGATCGGCGTCCGGGATCAGGCATCCAATCGGTTGGCCCTGGCTGCCGGCATTTTAGTTTTATTCAACCCATATACCTTGTTTGAAGTGGGCTTTCAATTGTCGGTGACGGCGACGTTGGGAGTCGTATGGCTATACCCGAAGCTCAGGATGTTCTTCCCCGTAAATAACCGGTACTTGAAACCCCTTTGGGAAGTGATGCTGCTTTCCATCGGTGCTCAACTGATGATCCTGCCGGTGACTGTTTATTACTTTCAGCAAATATCCTGGGGAAGCCCGGTGGTTAATGTGATCTTAAGCCTTCCGGCCCAACTTGTGGTGATGCTGGGGCTGACCGGCGAAGGGATCGGCCTGGTCTTTCCTGTGGTAGGACAATGGATGTTAACTGTTGTCGGGTGGAACATCCGGTTGATCCGGTGGCTGGTTGAGATATTTTCCGGATTTCCCTGGGTTTGCAGCTGGTCGCCGGTTTGGCCCTGGCCCTGGATAGCCGGTTATTATTTAGGATTGGTACTGTGGTTGGATTGGCGGACGCCGAATATACTGACCGGCTGTCATCAGAAACTGACCCGGGGAACTGTCTTTGTGATCGTTTTGATACTGCTTAACGGGATCGTCTGGGGCAGGATATATTGGCACTGGCAGCGAGATTATTTGGAAGTGGCAGTGATTGATGTCGGTCAGGGGGATGCCATTTGGCTGCGAGGCCCCGGAGGGAGCACTGTTCTGGTGGATGGCGGCGATGACGGCAGAGGCCGGGGAAGGGTGGTGCCATTCTTACGGAGGCAAGGTGTTTCCAGGCTGGATTTGGTTTTTGGAACCCACGGCCATCAGGATCACCTGGGCGGGTTGGATGAAGTTTTGGCAGTGATTCCGACGAAAGCGATCTATCTGCCGGAAGGTGCCGATCCCGACGGTTTTGTGGTCCGGCAGTTGAACTGTCAATTAAAAGCGCTCAAGATTCCGGTACGCCGGGTATCCAACCGGACCCGGTTTTGCCTGGACGGGCAGGTTTACGGTGAAATCATGAGTCTTCCGGAAGCAGCGTCGGAAAATGACCGTTCGCTTTTGCTTTGGATTACCTATGGTAAAAATAAGCTGTTGTTAACAGGAGATTTGGGGGAAAAAGGCGAAGAAATGGTCATTAGAAAGTATGGCGGAGCCGGGCGGATTTCCGGATTAAAAGTCGGGCATCACGGGAGCGATACGGCAACTTCTTGGCCCTTTTTAAGCCAGTTGCAACCGGATTGGGCATTAATCTCGGTAGGCCGAAACAACCGTTACGGCCATCCCGGCCTCAAGATGCTTAAGCGGCTCCACTCCTTAGGTGTCCATGTCTTTCGTACCGATCAGCATGGTACCATCCGCTTGAAAATGTATCCGGATAAGACGGTGATTGTGACAGAGAAGTGAGCAGTTGCATAGGAGATAGGAGTCAGGAGCTTAAAACATAGTTGACAGTTGGAAGTTACAAAAGGGTACACAGTACATGGTGCACAGTTCACAGAGGTAAACGTTAGAAGACAGAATACAGAAGACAGAAGTCGAAGCTATCATTTGGGGCCCGGTTGGTTTATAATGACTTTGAACCTAAAACTCAGCGCTCAGGTTCTAGTATTCCGGACCTAGTCACTCGCACCTAGAACCTAGTATCTATATATTCCAAAATTCGTTACTTCTATCTTCTATATTTGTATTCTGTCTTCTTAGCTAACTCTACTGACTCCTATCTCCAGACTACTGGCTCTCCTGCTTCTGTGAATTATTGAAATAAAGGAGAAAGTTATGACCCGGAATGAATTTTTAAAACAGGTGGCTGAGGGACGGTTGTTGCCGGCATATCTGTTTTTAGGCGAAGAACGGTTGTTTCATGAAGAGTTGATGGGGGCGGCGGTGCGGAAACTGCTGCCCGGCGATGATGCAGCCTTCAATCTGATCACGATTCATGCGCCGGATCAGGATCCGGGTGAGTTATTGACCAATTTGGAAACCCCGGCGTTCTTCGGCGATGTCCGGGTTATCTGCCTGACCGGATTGGAACATGCCAAAAACGGCATGGACGAAGCGATCTTGGCCGGACTGGGGCGGATGGCTGCCGGGGTCTATCTGTTGATATCTGCCATGAAACTGGACGGACAGAAAAAGGCCCATGTGGAGTTACAAAAGAGGATCACGGTGGTGGACTGCAATAAATTGGCTTCTCGGGATATTGGGCCTTGGGTCAGCCGACGGGCACAGGCCATGGGGCTTGCGCTGGCTCCGGCCCAAGTCTCCAAGGTGGTGCAGCGGGCCGGGACGGATTTGCTCCGTCTCCGTACGGAGTTGGAAAAGATCAGGACCTATACCGGTTCCGGCGGGCGGTTGACCGACGCGGAGCTGGATGCGCTCCTGCCGGAGGAACCGGAGCCCAATATTTTCGGATTGATCGACGCGGTGGCTGCGGGCAACGCCAGGCAGGGCATTCCCCGCCTCCAGGAACTGTTGGACAGCGGCGAGGCGGAGTTAAAGATCCTGGCCACATTGGCCAAGCAATTCAGGAATATTGCGGCAGCGTTGGAGGCCCGGGCCCGGGGGATGAACAGCAAGAAATTAGCCGCTGAATTGGGCATCAAGCCTTTTGTGGCCGAGAAAAGCATGGTTCAGTCCGGCCGGTTTTCCATGGGTGAAGTGGAAAAAATACTGCACCGGCTGTTGGAAGCCAATTTCAGGATGAAAACCGGCCAGCGGGAACCCCGTTTGGAATTGGAATTGGCGGTGGTGGAGATCTGTACGTCCCTTAAAAGATGAGCCGCCAAAGCCAGGCGGCCAACGCCCAGATGAACCCGGCCGTCAGCAATCCGGCGGCGATGATGACCAGCAAGGCCGTTATTGCCAGCGCCCGGCCGCTGCCGCGGTGTTTTCCTTCGGCCCAATGTTCTTCCAACAGGCGTAGGTTGCGAAGATTGGCGTGAAAACCGATGTCAAAGAGATCCCCGATGACCGGAATGCTCCCGAGCAGATAGTCGAGGAGAATGTTTCCGGTCATTTTCAGGATCACTTCGCCGCTGGTTCCGTAACGGGCCATGGCCAGCATCAACAATCCGGAGAAGACTCCGGCAATGAAGTCGCCTGCGCCGGGAATCAGTCCGATGATCGGATCCAGGCCGAAGCGGATCCGGGTTCCCGGGATCTGAAACAGGTCGTCGCTGAGACGGATGATCTGCCGCAGAAAGACCAGTTCGGGCGGTGGCGAGGCAGAGGTTGCAGAATGGTTTTTTGCGTTCATGACCCTATTATAAAATATCCCGTTGGAAATCATACGATTGATGATGACAGAATACGGCAGGAAATCAAGACCGGTTCTCGAAACAACTAACCGGTGGAATGCGGCGGTTTGAACAAAACCGGCTAAAAGACGATATTTTCCGAATCAGAGTTGGAGGGTTTGACAATGACAATTCCGGCAGAGATCCGGGAACGGGTGGAATATTTACGATGCGAATTGGAACGCCACAATTATTTATATTACGTGAAAGACGCGCCGGAGATCAGCGATGCGGAATACGATCGGATGATGCAGGAGCTGATCCGGTATGAGACGGACTATCCGGAGCTGCGAACGGAGGACTCCCCGACGCAGCGGGTGGGCGGTGCGCCGCTTTCCGCCTTTGATTCGGTGCGGCACCGGGTACCGTTGTTGAGCTTGGACAACGCTTTCGGCCCTGACGATCTTCGGGCATTCGACGAACGGGTCCGCCGGGGATTGGGGACGTCCGGGCCGTTGGAATATATGGCGGAGTTGAAGATCGACGGTTTGACGGTGGCCCTCACTTATGAGAACGGCCGGTTGATCCAGGCGGCCACCCGGGGCGACGGAGCCACCGGGGAAGATGTGACGGCCAATGTGAAAACCATCAAATCCATCCCCCTGAAACTTGCCAACGGTGACGGCGTGAATCTGGCCGTCCGGGGCGAGGTCTATCTTCCGAAAGCCGAATTTGAAAAGTTGAATGAACGCCGGGCCCAGGCGGGGGAACCCCTCTTCGCCAATCCCCGGAATGCGGCAGCCGGTTCCCTCCGGCAGCTGGACCCCAGGGTGACGGCGTCCCGGCCGTTGGATGCGTTCTTCTATGATATTTTATATATTGAAGGGAGACAGGTGGACACCCAGTCCGAAGGGTTCAAAGTGTTGGAAGAATATCAGCTGAAGATTAACCCCCATGCCAAACTTTGCGCCGGCATTGACGAAGTGATCGCTTTTTGCAATTATTGGACGGAGCACCGTTACGAATTGCCCTATGACATCGACGGCGTGGTGGTGAAACTCAATTCCCTGGCCGGCCAGGAAGAGCTGGGTTATACGGCCAAAGCGCCCCGGGCGAAGATCGCCTTCAAGTTCCCGGCGGAGCAGGTGGAGACCCGGGTGGAGGATATCATCGTCAATGTGGGGCGGACCGGTGCCGTGACGCCGACGGCCGTATTGACGCCGGTCCGGGTGGCCGGTTCCACCGTAAGCCGTGCTACGTTGCATAATGAAGATTATATCCGGGAGAAAGACATCCGTATCGGCGACCGGGTCATTATTCAAAAAGCCGGGGATATTATCCCGGAAGTAGTCCGTGTTTTGCCGGAAAAACGGGACGGTAGCGAGAAAATATTCCAGATGCCGACGGTTTGTCCGGAGTGTGGTTCGGAAATTTACCGGGAGCCCGGCGAAGCGGTGGCCCGGTGTCTGGGGGCCACTTGCCCGGCGCAGCTTCGGGAAGGGATCATTCATTTTGTCTCCAGGGATGCCATGAACATCGAAGGGCTGGGCGAAGCGGTGGTGACTCAATTGATCGATGCCGGGCTGGTCCGCGACGTCTCCGACCTTTACGCCCTTCGTTATGAGGATCTGATCAAACTGGAGCGGTTCGGCGAAAAGTCGGCCTCCAATTTGCTGGCGGCGATTGATAAGTCCCGTTCCAACAATCTTAGCCGGTTGCTTTTTGGTTTGGGTATCCGGCATGTGGGTGCCGGTGCAGCCCGGGAGTTGGCAGAGCGATACCGGGATATGGATCGGTTGATGGAGGCTGATTTTGATGAACTGACCGGCATCCTTTCCATCGGGCCGGCCATTGCCGGAAGTGTGGTTCGATATTTTGCCGAGCCTCACAATCGGGAAGTGATCGCCCGTTTGAAAGAACGGGGCGTGAATATGACTGAACCGATGGCCGCGGACCAGCCCCAAACCTTGGCCGGAAAGACTATCGTGGTCACCGGAACCTTGGCGGCCTACAGCCGGAGTCAGATTGAGGAGCTCATCCGGCAACACGGCGGAAAAGCCAGTTCCAGCGTTAGCAAGAATACGTCCATGGTTCTGGCCGGCGAAAATCCCGGGTCAAAAGTTGAAAAAGCCAGGGCTTTGGGGATTCCCATCATCGACGAAGCGGAATTCCTGCGATTATTGGAAGGTTGATGTTACATTTTTTAAAAAATTGATGAAAAAATGCTACTTTCGCGTTAAATTAATGGTACAATAAGGCTATCTTAAACGGTTGGAGGTTACGATGAGTCTTACCAGATCCCAAGTGGAACATGTGGCCCGATTGGCCCGGTTGCAGTTGACGGAGGAGGAATGCGAAGCATTTACCCTCCAGTTGAATGATATTTTGAAATTTGTCGAGCAGTTAAACACTTTAAATACCGAGGGCATCGAACCGACGGCCCATGCCATTCCGGTGTCCAACGTTTTCCGGCCGGACCGGGTATGTCCTTCCTTGGATCCGGAGTTGGCTTTGGCCAATGCGCCGGACCGGGTCAACTATTATTTCCGGGTACCCAAGATCCTGGAGGATGACGAATCATAAAGAAGAGTTTCGATATATACGCAGTTGACAGTGTACGCTGATAAGTTTGAAACTGTGAACGGTGTACTGTGCACTGTGAACTTTGTGCGAGGAGGTTACCCAGGTGCTTTATGAGAAAACAGCCCATGAGCTGCAAGACCTCATCCGAAAGAAAGAAGTGACTGCGGTTGAGGTGGTTGAGTCGGTTTTTCGGCGGATTCATGACGTTGACCCCAAAGTCAACGCTTATGTTACCTTAGCGGAAGAAGCGGCGTTGGAAACTGCCCGGCAGGTGGATGAGAAGGTGGCCAAAGGTGAGGCGTTGCCACCGTTGGCAGGGATCCCGGTGGCGGTGAAAGACGTCCTTTCCACGGCCGGTATCCGGACCACCTGTTCGTCCAAGATATTGGAGAATTATACGCCTGTCTACGATGCTACGGCAGTGACCAAATTGAAAGAACAGGGAATGCCGGTATTGGGCAAGACCAACATGGACGAGTTCGCCATGGGGTCTTCCACGGAAAACTCGGCTTTCGGCGTGACCCGTAATCCTTGGAATTTGGAGATGGTCCCCGGAGGGTCCAGCGGCGGTTCGGCTGCAGCTGTCAGTGCCGGGGAAGCCATTGTGGCATTGGGGACGGATACCGGCGGTTCCATCCGCCAACCTGCGGCTTATTGCGGTATCGTCGGGCTGAAACCGACGTACGGACGGGTCTCCCGTTACGGACTGATCGCTTATGCGTCCTCCCTGGACCAAGTGGGGCCCATGGCGAAGGATGTGACCGATTGTGCCTTGCTGATGCAGGCCATTGCCGGATATGATCCCAAGGACAGTACGTCCGTGGATTATCCGGTTCCCGATTATCTGCAGGAGATGAAGTTGCCCGTGAAGGGCATGCGGATTGGGCTGGCCGAGGAATATCTGGGCGAAGGCGTCAGCGACCCGGTACGGGCCGCCGTCGACAATGCGGTCAGGGTATATCAGGACCTGGGAGCTACCATCGTCCCGGTGAGCCTGCCCCATACCCGGTATGCGCTGGCGGCTTACTACATTATCGCCCCGGCTGAAGCCAGCTCCAACCTGGCGCGTTACGACGGAGTCCGTTACGGATTCCGGACGCCCGAGGCAGTGGCGGATTCAGTGGAAATGTTCATGAAAACCCGGGCCGCCGGTTTCGGGGCTGAGGTGAAACGGCGGATTATGGTCGGAACATATGCCTTGAGTTCTGGATATTATGATGCTTATTACAAAAAGGCCCAACAAGTCCGGACTTTGATTCGGGAGGATTTCAACCAGGCCTTTACGCAGTGCGATGTGATTTTAACGCCAACCACTCCCTCGGTGGCTTTCCCCTTGGGAGCCAAAACCGAAGATCCGTTGGAAATGTATTTACAAGATATTTGCACAATCACGTGTAATTTGGCGGGGATACCCGGTATTTCGATTCCTGCCGGTTTCGACCGGGGACTGCCCATCGGCATTCAATTGATGGGCCCGGCTTTTAAAGAAGAAGTGTTGCTGAGGGCGGCCTGGCATTTTGAACAGGCCACCGACTTCCATAAAAAACGTCCTAATTTATAATCCATCGAACGCGTTGTCAGATATTTTCAGGTGGGAGGAATTGAGCCCATGCCCTTATCGGATTATGACATTATTATCGGGTTGGAAGTCCATGCGGAACTGAAAACCGAATCCAAAATATTCTGTGGGTGCAGCACAGAGTTCGGCGGTCTGCCCAACAGTCATGTTTGCCCCGTTTGCCTGGGGCTTCCCGGCGCATTGCCGGTGCTGAACGAACAAGCCCTGGATTATGCCATCATGGCCGGGTTGGCGTTGAACTGCACCATCGCGCCTTACAGCAAATTCGACCGGAAACAATATTTTTACCCGGATTCTCCGAAAGCCTATCAGATTTCCCAATATGACCTGCCTTTCTGTACCAACGGTTGGATTGAGATTCCCAGCTCCGAAGAGAAGGGAAAAACCAAAAAAGCCCGGATTATTCGGGTCCATTTGGAAGAGGAAGCGGGAAAGACCGTCCATTCGGGGAGCGGGATTTTAAATTCCCAATTCGCCTTGGAGGATTATAACCGGTGTGGCATTCCGCTCATCGAGATCGTGGGCGCCCCCGACCTCCGCTCGCCGGAGGAAGCCCGGTACTACCTGGAACGGTTGAAGGCGATCCTCCAATATACCGGAGTTTCCGACTGTAAGATGGAAGAAGGATCTCTCCGTTGTGACGCCAATATTTCGCTGCGTCGTAAAGGGACCACCGAATTTGGCGTATTGGCTGAGATTAAAAATATGAATTCTTTTAAAGCCGTTCAAAACGCCTTGGAATATGAGGCGGAACGCCAGGCCAAGCTGTTGGACTCCGGGGAACGGATGGTGAAACAGACCCGTACCTGGGATGAGAATAAAGGGATCACCGTGTTTATGCGGTCTAAAGAAGAGGCCAGCGACTACCGGTATTTCCCCGACCCTGATTTGTTGCCGGTTCGGGTGACGGATGAGCGGATCGCGCGGTTGCGGGCCAGGCTGCCTGAGATGCCGGAGGCCAAACGCAAACGGTATATCGAAGAATGGGGATTGCCGGAATATGATGCCTCTTTCATCAGCAGTTCCCGGGAGATTGCTGAATTTGCCGAAGCGGCCGTCGCCGAATATGGCGATGCGAAGACGGTCAGCAATTGGGTGATGGGCGAATTGACCCGCCTTCTGAACCAGGAACGGATGGAGATCACCGAAAGCAAAGTAACGCCTTCGATGTTAACGGCCTTGCTACGTCTGGTAGATAGTGGTACAATCAATTTAAACACCGCCAAAGCGGTGTTTGAGGAGATGTTTATGACCGGTAAAGCGGCACAAACCATCGTTGAGGAAAAGGGATTGGCCCAAATCAACGATACCGGCGAACTGGAAAGGTTGGCCAAAGAAGTCTTGGCAGCCAACCCCAAATCCGTTGCGGATTATCTGGGCGGGAAAGAACAGGCCATCGGGTTCCTGGTGGGACAGATGATGAAGGCCACCAAAGGACGGGCCAACCCGGGTATCGTCAACACGTTACTCAGACAGGAACTGGAGAAAATGCGTTCATCATGAGAAGCCGGGAAACCGGCTTTTTGTTTGTCCGATACATTCTTTGCGGATATGGATAAACTAAGCGTGAGGAGGCGACGATGAAACGATATATCGATGAGCAGGGGAAATTATTTGGGATCATCAACCCTGTGGATTTAATCGTGATTTTAGTCGTTTTGGCTTTGGGCATCAAAGTCCTTTCGGATTATCGGCCGTTACCGCTGCAAAATGAGAAACATCCCGTCCGTTTAGGCGTGGTGGTCCGTAATGTCCCGTCCTATTTTGCGGAGAGCCTGGCCGTAGGGCAGGATGTGTTCGAATGTCGGACCCATGCCTATCTCGGAAAAATCAAGGCTGTGTCCACCCAGCCGGCGGAAGTGGTGCTGACGGAGGGCGGCAAAATGGTCCTGGCCAAATCCCCCATCCATCAGGATGTCCGTTTGGAATTGAGCCGGGATGCGGAAATTTTGACGTCCGACGCCAAGTACGGGGTCTATTTCGGGAAACGCATCGTCCGGGTGGGTGAAACCATCGATGCTTATACCCTGTATACCCGTATTTGCGGTGAAGTTGAGTATTTGAGGAAGATGCCATGATGTTGTTCCGGACGGTCGGTTTATGCTTACGGCAAAGCCGGTTTGGCGCAGTGGTCCGATACGGCTTTTACAAGGCGGCCGGTGGTTGCCGGATGTTCGTTTCGCAGCTTGGCTCTTTCCGGGTAGACAGCAGTTTGGCGCGGTGGGCGGCGCGATTGGAAGTCGCCCGCCGGCGGCTGGTTGGGGCCTATCCTCTCCATCCGGCCGTCAGTCAAGGGCTGGAAATTCTAACACTTCTTTATTGTCTGTTGACGCCGGTACTGAAAGACTGGAACGGTGTCGTGTTATTGCTGGCGATCCAGTGGTTCGTCAGGACGGACGCTTCGGGGGTTGGCCCCTTTGGGCGGCGCCTCGGTGTACTGGCCGGCGTCGTCGGCACTGCCGCGGTTTTTTCCGGCGGGCTGCTCCCGGGCTGGCGGGCTTTGTATACAGTGATGACGGGTTTGGCTTTGGCCGGCCTCAGCGCCTGGTTTTTCACATCGGTGCGCCGGGAGAAGCTGATCCGTCTTTTCCTTTGTTTTGCTCCGGTTTGGATGCTTATCGGATTTTGGCAATATCGTTATGTCCGCCGGATTCCTTTGGGATGGCTGGAATCCCATCAATATGAGACTATTGCCGTACGGATTGGTTCGGTTTTCGGTAATCCCAATCTTTATGCCATCTACCTGGTACTTTTGATGGTTTTGGGTTTGGAAGCACTGGCCAAGGCGGATCGGCCGTGGCAGCGTCTTGGGTATGGTGTGATATTGACGGCAGCGCTTTGGTCCCTTTACGGGACCTACTCCCGGAGCGGCTGGCTCATCGGCGGTTTGGTGCTGATATGGTATTGCCGTAACCGTTGGCTCCGCTCCCTGGCGGGGTGGGCTCTTTTGGTTCTCGGCGCGCTTCTCTGGCAATCGGGGCCCGGTTGGGCCCGGATAGCCGGTTTGTGGCGGGGAATGGATACCACGTTGGGATATCGTTTTCGGATTTGGCAAGGAGTTTTACAAGGAATTGCCGAATATTGGCCTTGGGGGGCCGGACCGGGCAGTTTCGGCCGGGTTTATCCGTGGTATCAGGCGGATGGTGTGGTGGCCGGTCATGCCCATCAATGGCTGTTACAGTTTTGGTTGGAGCACGGCCTTTTCAGCCTGCTGGCCTTGGGGTGGGTCCTCCGTTGGCTTTATGATTCGGCGCGGAATTCCCGGCTGTCGTTTCGGCTGATTCCCGTGACCTGTTTTGTGGGTTTCGGATTGGCGGAAAGTTGGCAGGCCAGTCCGTTGATGAACGGTCTATTCTGGTTGATGGTTGGGATGGCGGCAGCTTATGGTGAAGAAAACGATGAAAAAGCGACACGTGGTGATTTTCGGATATTACGGCCGGGGGAATCTGGGGGATGAAACCAATCTCCGGGAACTTGTCGGTTGGCTCCGCCGGAATTTTCCCGGCATTTGGATTACGGTAATCAGCGGAGATCCGGTGCAGACGGCAACGGCTTACGGCGTGGCCACGGTGGGCCGTTTTCAATGGCGCCGCATCCGAAAGGCTCTTTTAAAGGCGGACTTGCTTATCGGCGGCGGAGGGACGTTGTTTCAGGACCGTACCAGCCTGCGAAGTCTGCTTTATTATTCGGCCCTGATCGGGATGGCCAAATTTTACCGGGTACCGGTTTTCCTTTATGGGCAGGGGATCGGCCCCGTTGAATCCCGGTTGGGAAAGCTGGTGGCCAGAGGGGCCTTGTCGGCGGTCGACATGATGACAGTCCGCGACCGGTTGTCCGTCATCGCCCTGGCGGAACTCCGCGTCCACCGGCCGGAGGTTTATTTTACCGCCGAGCCTCTGCTGGCGCTTCCGCCGCCGGAGCCGGCCGCCGTGGCCTCCCGTTGGGAACATTGGCCGCAGGCGGTTCGGATTGGGCTGATTCTCAAGGCGGATGTAAAACGGAAGGAATTTTGGAAAGAAATTATCAGCCATTTAAAGTGGAAGCCTACAGTGTCCGTTTTTCTGATCGTGATGGATCCGGCGGACCTCGCTTTCAATATCGAGTTGGCTTCGGTCACTGATGCGGAGTTGATTGGCGATATTGAAAATTGGGAACAATTTCAACAGTTGCTGGGCGGTATCGATTTGTTGCTGAGCATGCGGTTGCATGGCCTGATCGCTGCGGCGGTGGGTGATATCCCCTGTTGCGGGCTGTCGGACGATCCGAAGATCGACGGCTTTTGCCTCCAGTGGGGGATCCCTTTTGTGGCGTTAATGCCGGAGATGGATCAGGTGGCGTTGTGCAATCGGATCATTTCCATGCTGGAGGCTTCCGACGAGGAACGGAAACCCTGGAGTGGCCAGCGGGAGTCCTGGCTGGCCAAGGCAAAGGAAAATCAGGCGATATTGAAACGGGCATTGGAGCATAGCCGATGAATAGGGCTGTTTTGGGCGGTTTGCCGGTTGATCTGCTCACTCCGGAAACGGTGCGGGAACGGATCGGCCAGTGGTTGGCACGGCCGGAACGATCGTATCAGGTGGTCACCTTAAATGCTTTGATGGTGATGGCTGCGGAAAAGCATCCGGAGTTGAAGCGGGCAATCGCTACGGCGGACCTGGTGGTTATCGATGGAATCGGCATCAGCCGGGCATTGCGGCGGGGTGGGGTGTTTCCGCCACCGCGGTACCGGGGGGTCGACCTGGTCCGGGATCTGCTGGCGCATGCGTCATGGGTCAACAGGAGCGTCTATTTCTACGGGGCATCCCGGCCGGTGTTGGACCGCTTGCGGGCCATCGCTGTTGAAAGATGGCCGGGGATCCGGATCGCCGGAATGTGGGACGGTTATCGGCCGGAGGACGCCCGTTCGGACATTTTGGCCAAAAGGCCCGATATTTTATTGGCGGCGTTGGGTACGCCCCGTCAGGAGTTGTTTTTGGCCTCGGTTTTAAAAGAGTTGCCGGGAACTGTCGGCATCGGGGTGGGAGGCAGTTTTGACGTGTTGGCCGGCATGAAGCAGGAGGCTCCCTTGCTTCTTCAGGCTGCGGGTATGGAATGGTTGTTCCGGATGGTCCGGGAACCGGGCCGCTGCCGTAAACTCCCCGAGCTGGCCCAGTTTTGGGTGAGATATGTGCTTTTGAGTGGAAAAGAAAAGAGTGATGGGTAAGGGCCTCTGTGTACTAGGTATCTGGTGACTGGGACAGGGGTCAGGAGACAGGAATAAGTTTACAATTGACAGATGCGCAGCTGATAGGGGACAGTTTACAGTTAAGTGAAAAGGTAAAAGATTAAAGCTCGAACTTTATTAGTCTGTGAACATCGTTTAATTGTTATTGACAACTGTAAACTGGAAACTATGCTCACGCCTCGTGCTTCTTGACCCATGTCTAAACTGTCCATTGTGAACTGTGTAATGTGCATTAGACTATTGACAGTCAACTGTAAACTGCCAATTGTCAACTGTTTATCGGGGGTGTCGTGTTGTTTCAACGGATTGATTCGAAAGGGATTCAACGGGAGATCATCGACTATTTGGGAATTTGGGCGGGGGTAACCCTTACGGCTTTGGGTTTGGTTTGGTTTTTGATTCCCAATAAGATCGCTGCCGGAGGCGTCAGCGGATTGGCTGTCGTCTTTTATTATTCGTGGGGCTGGCCGGTGGCCGTCACTATGCTCTGCTTCAATGTCCCGCTTTTTTTGGCTTGTCTTTGGGTCTTTGGGCCCCGATATGGCGCCAAGACGTTGTTCGGTGCCGGCTTTATCTCGATTATGGTGGATTTTTGGGAACGGGTGGTCCGACTGGTTCCCTTGACCCGGGATCCGTTGCTGGCTGCCCTGTACGGCGGCGTCTTGGCAGGCATCGGAATGGGGCTGGCTTTCCGTTTCCGGGGGACTACCGGCGGGACGGATCTGGCGGCGCAGTTAATTAACAAATATACGGGCATGTCCATTGGCCATGCATTGATGGTGATGGACGGGATCGTCATCGTCCTGGCGGGAATCGTCTTCGGCAGCACCGAACTGGCGTTGTACGCGATCATGACCATCGTTATCACCAGCAAGTCCATTGATATGATTTTGGAAGGGTTGAATTACGCAAAAGCGGCCATTATCATTTCCGAACGCTCCGATGAGATCGCCTCGAAAATATTGAAAGATTTGCGGCGGGGAGCCACCGGTTTGTTGGGGCGGGGGCTTTACTCCGGAAAGGACAAACAAGTGATTTTATGCGTGATTGCCCGGGCGGAAATGATACGCCTGAAAGAGCTGGTCAAACAGATCGACCCGGCGGCTTTTGTCATTATAACCGATGCCTATGAAGTTTTGGGCGAAGGTTTTCAGGAATGAATATTTTCAAAAATAGGAAATTGAAAAAGGTTTTGCCTAAAAGGGGGTCGAATACTCACGATATAACGGAAAATTTGCAAGTGAAAGGGAGCGGCAAAGTGCGACATGTGCGATGGACGGGGATAATTCTCATGTTGTTGGCATTATTATCGCCGTCGGTTCCGGTGGATTCTGCTTCCGAACCCGTATATCCCGTCAAACCCATCACGCTCATCTGCCCCTGGAGTCCCGGCGGCGGATCGGATCATGTCGCTCAATATGTAGCCAGGCATTTGGAACAGGAACTCCACCAGCGCGTCACGGTGGTCCACCGGGTGGGAGGCGGCGGTGTGGTCGGTTTCACTGCCGGGGCTGCCGCGGAACCGGACGGTTATACATTAACATTGATTACGACGGAGATCGGGACCCTTCATTGGATGGGGATAACGTCCATCAATTATAAAAGTTTTATTCATTTGGCTCTGATCAACGGCGATCCTGCGGCCATTATCGTCCGCTCCGATGCCCGTTGGCGGTCGATCCAGGATTTACAGTACGAAATCCGGACGCGGCCCGGAAAATTGCGGGCTTCCGGGACAGGCAAAGGCGGAATCTGGGATCTGTGCCGTATAGGTTGGCTGAATGCGTTGGACTATCCGGTGAACAGCCTTCCTTGGTTCCCCAGCCACGGGGCTGCCCCGGCCCTGCAACAATTGGCTGCCGGACAGGTGGACGTGGTCATTTGCAGTCTGCCGGAGGCGGTCCCGGCCCTTCGGTCCGGAAGGGCGAAAGCGTTGGCCGTCATGGCGGAACGGCGGGATGTCAATTTCAGCGACGTGCCGACTCTGACGGAGAAAGGGGTTCGTTTCACCGAAGGGAGTTTCCGGGGGATCGCAGTGCCGCTGGGAACGCCGGTGGAGGTTGTGGCTCTTTTGGAGAAAACCTTGGGAAAGATCGTCGTGAGCGAATCTTTCCAAAAAGCGATGAAGGAAAACGGTTATGCCATCCGTTATCTGCCCCGGGAACAATGTATGGAGTTTATGGCGGAACGGGACAAGGCTTTCGGACGAATCTTGCAGAAAGCGGGGATGGTCCGTTAACCGTTTTTGTTAACGTAAGCGGCGTTGACAGTCCATAGGCCGTATGGTAAATTAAAGTAAAATTACGTTCGGGGGATAAGCGATGAAGATCTTACGCACGGATCAAGACCGTGACGCAGTCATTGAGTTGCTAAATCGCCGGCCTGAACCGCAGCAGGGGACGGCCCTGACGCTGACGGTGGCCGGTATTATTGATGCGGTCCGGACCGGTGGGGATGAGGCCCTTTTAAAACTGACGGCCAAATTTGACGGGATCGCATTAACTCCGGAACAACTCCGGGTCAGCGCGGAAGAACGGGAACGGGCGTTGCAAACGGTCAGCGCTGACGTGATAGAGGCTCTTCGGTTGGCCAAGGAGAATATTATCGCCTTTCATCGCAAGCAGCTTCCCAAGGACTGGTTGGATATCCGGCCCGACGGGGTCATTTTGGGCCAACGGTATCTTCCGGTGGAGGCGGCCGGCCTGTATGTCCCCGGCGGAGTTGCCGGAACTACGCCTCTGGTCTCGTCGGTGTTGATGAATGCCCTTCCGGCTCTGGTTGCCGGCGTCGAGCGCATTATCATCTGTACGCCTCCGACGCAGGACGGTACCGTGAACCCGTACTTGATTGCTGCCGCTGAGGAATGCGGTATTACGGAGATATATAAAGTAGGCGGGGCTCAGGCCATTGCGGCGATGGCTTACGGAACGGAAACCATTGCCCCTGTCAATGTGATCGTGGGGCCCGGAAACCAGTATGTAACTGAAGCCAAACGGCAGGTTTACGGTTTTGTCGGCCTGGACATGCTGGCCGGCCCCAGTGAATTGCTGATTATCGCCGACGGCGACAATGATCCCCAATGGGTGGCTGCCGATCTCTTATCCCAGGCGGAACACGGGCCGGTCAATGAGGCCGGATCCTTTTTGTTGACGCCGGATGCCGGATTGGCTGCGGCGGTTGCCGAAGCGGTTCGCCAACAGATGGCGGCGTTGTCCCGGCGGACCATTGCCGAAGCGTCCTTGGAGAGGAGCGGTGGGATCGTGGTCACCACCTCATTGGACGAAGCGTTCGAATTGGCGAATTTTACTGCGCCGGAACATTTGGAACTGTTGGTGAAGGATCCGTGGAACCATTTGCACCGGGTAAAACATGCGGGCGCCGTTTTCATCGGGCCTTATTCCACGGAACCCATCGGTGATTATGTGGCCGGGACCAACCATGTGCTGCCCACCAACGGGACGGCTCGTTTTGCTTCCGGTTTAAATGTGGATCATTTTATCAAAAAGTCCAGTATCATTTCATACAGTAGTGCGGGACTTTTGCGAAACGGCCCGGCTGCCGTCAAAATATCCGAAGTAGAAGGCCTGGGTGCCCACGGCAATGCGGTACAACTGAGGCTGGATCGGCTGAATTCATGAAGGCGGTGAATACCATGCGTAAAGCGGAACTGGAGAGGAATACCCAAGAGACGCAGATTCGTCTGGAGTTGAATCTCGACGGCGAAGGCACATATACGATTGCCACCGGCGTCGGTTTTTTTGATCATATGCTTTCCCACATCGCCAAGCACGGTTTTTTGGATTTGACCGTTCAGGCCCGAGGCGACCTGCAAGTGGATGCCCACCATACCGTGGAAGATGTAGGCATCGTTTTCGGGCAGGCGCTGAGGATGGCTATCGGCGATAAAACGGGCATCGCCCGTTACGGCCATGCCGTGATTCCCATGGACGACGCTTTGGCGATGGTGGCCTTGGATTTGAGCGGCCGGCCTTATCTCAAATTCCATGCGGATGTGGGAAAGGGACATGTGGGCGACTTTGATCTGGAGTTGGCGGAAGAGTTTTTCCAAGCGGCGGCCGCCCAGGCCGGGATGAACCTGCATATCCGCCTGCTTGACGGGAATAACCTGCATCACTGTTTGGAAGCGATCTTTAAAGCGTTTGGAAGAGCTCTGGCGGCGGCTGTAAAAATGGATGAAAGGGTGAAAGGGATTCCTTCCACGAAAGGCATCCTTGAATAAATGATTGCAATCATTGATTATGGAGTCGGTAATCTGCGCAGTGTGGAAAAGGCATTTCAATTCTTGGGCTTTCATGCGGAGGTCACTTCCGATCCGCTCCGGGTGTTGGAGGCGGACCGGGTGGTCCTTCCGGGCGTCGGCGCGTTCGGCAAGTCCATGGAGAATCTGACGGCAGCCGGAATGGTGCCGGTGGTTCGGGAAGTAATCGCTTCCGGCCGGCCGTTTTTAGGGATTTGCCTGGGACTGCAAATGCTTTTTGACACCAGTGCCGAATATTTCGGCCCGGATCGGAAGACGGTTCCCGGCTTGGGCATTGTCTCGGGCGAAGTGTTGAAATTTGAGACGGCGGAGCTGAAAGTGCCGCAAATCGGTTGGAACCGGATTTATAAAGCGAAGGAAACGCCTTTGCTAGAGGATGTGGCGGACGGGAGTTTCGTCTATTTCGTCCATTCGTATTATGTGAAGCCTTTGGATGAGAGCGTCACGGCCTGCCGTACCGAATATGGTATCACTTATTGTTCCGGCATCTCCTATAAGAATGTCCATGCCGTCCAATTTCATCCGGAGAAGAGCGGCCATACGGGTTTGACGATTTTGAAAAATTTTGCCCGGTTAAAATGACGGAGGGTTCGGAAGCATGTTAGCAAAACGGATAATTCCCTGTCTGGATGTTAAATCCGGGCGGGTTGTCAAAGGAACGGAATTTTTAGACCTGCGGGATGCCGGCGATCCGGTGGAGCTGGGCGCTTTTTATGATCGGGAAGGTGCGGATGAACTGGTATTTTTGGATATCACCGCTTCCCATGAACGCCGTAAGACGGTGGTGGAAATGGCTGCGCGCGTAGCGGAGCAGGTGTTTATCCCCTTTACCGTCGGGGGAGGTATCGCCAGCGTTGAGGATATGCGCGGCATTTTATTGGCAGGTGCCGATAAGACGGCCATTAATACGGCGGCCGTCCAAAATCCGCAGTTAATTTCCGAGGGCGCCGAACGGTTCGGTTCCCAATGCATTGTGGTGGCCATCGACGCCCGGCGGCGGGTGAAGGATGATCCGTCTTCCGGGTGGGAGGTTTACATTCACGGCGGCCGGACGCCCACCGGCCTGGATGCCGTCGAATGGGCGGTCCGGGCTGAAGCGCTGGGCGCGGGAGAAATTTTGCTTACCAGCATGGACCGGGACGGAACGAAGGACGGTTTCGACAATGAATTAACCCGGGCCGTGGCTGAGGCCGTAGGGATTCCGGTCATCGCTTCCGGCGGCGTCGGTAACCTGCAGCATCTGGCCGATGGAATTATCCAAGGGAAAGCGGATGCGGTCTTGGCCGCTTCCATCTTTCACTATAAGGAATACACCATCCGTCAGGCCAAGGAATACCTGCGCTCCTGCGGGATTGAGGTAAGGCTGGACTGAACATAAGTTGACAGTTTTCCGGTTGACAGTTAGTTAATGGTTCACAGTATACAGTTCACGGTGCACAGTACAATCTTTTGAGAGTGAAAATTTAGGTTATGGGGTCTAGATTCCGAGCACTGGGTCCTGGGTTCTGGGTTAAGGATGGAACGCGTATGCGTTCCTTTAAATTTAGTACACATACAAAGTGTTGCGTGTAAAGTGTAAAGAGAGATAGAGAAGCTGCGGCAGGAGGATTGTGAACCGCGCACCGTGTCATGTGCATCCTTCGGTGCCTTCTTCGGAAAAAGAAAAAAGGCCTATTTGGCCTTGGTTGGAAAGATGGAACGCTTTGAATTATGCTTGCATCAAAGCGTTTAATTTTTTGGTTAAACGGGATTTCCGGCGAGCCGCTTGATTTTTATGAATCAATCCTTTGGAAACGGCTTTGTCCAATTTAATGATGGCTAACCGTACATCATTTTTGGCAACTTCCAAATTACCGGCAGCAATGGAGGAAAGGCTTTTCTTAATAGTGGTCCTCAATTCGGAACGTTTGGACATATTGGCCGCCCGTCTCACAGCACTGATTTTAACTCTTTTCTTCGCGGATTTAATATTCGGCAAATTCTTCACCTCCTTAGACTGCAGGCAAATTATACCTAAATTCAAACAAAATATATTCTATCATGAAAATTATGAATTTGCAAGAAGTCGATGGATTGATTTTGGACCATCGTGTATCCTAATTTTTCAGAACCACTCGGTCTTTGGGGGCAATGTTATATTTGGTGGTTAACCGGGAAACGATGGTGCATGTGGCCGACTGTTCTTTAACTTCCGTCACCTTGACGGTGGCTACCGGTTCGGTGATGTAATCGATGACCTCTCCGGTAGTCGGATGGGTGACGGTCCGGACGATGTGCTGGACTTCGAAGATCATACCCGGCTTGACGCCGTCGCCGGAGCCGACGGTGATATATACTTTGTCGCCGTAAACGTCGGCCACCAGCCCTTCAATAACCCGGGTAGAGACGGGTGCTTGGCCGGTCCGGTAAGCCTGCTCCGAGAGTTGTTGGGCGACGGAAATGACCGCATCCCGCAAAGCCAAACCCAGGTTGGTTTGTTTAAATTCATTGCTCCCGAAGGCGATGATGTTCCATTTGATGGCCATCGCCAAATTGCTCTGCTTTCTTTCTCCCACGCCGTTAGCTGCGGTTATAATTTCGGAGGTGGTGGTATCCACCAGACGGGCATCCAGCTCCACCCGGGCGGTATGGGTTTTGATGCCGAGGGCGTAGTTTCTGACGGAAACCGCACCGCCTGTGGAATTGGTGGAGAATTCGGTGACTTTACCCATGATTAAATATTGGGCGCCCAATATTTTTCCGATTTTAGCGGCGGTTCGCTGATCCACCCGGCCCTGTTGGCCGAAATCCTGTTCACTGAGGATTTTATCGATTTTCTCCCGCTCGATCAGGCGGAAACGGCCGATTTTAAGTAATTCAGTGATGAGTTCGTCGGCGACGCCTTTACCGACGTCCCAATTTTTGCCCCACCAATGCTCGATGGAACCGTCGTCAAAGGGAAGGACCGCCACACGGTAACGGGTGTCTTCGGCGAAGGCTGGAAATAGGACCGGTCCCAACAGCATTGTGATGAGGATAAGCCATAGTTTATGTCGCAAAGGGGTTCCCTCCTCTGTCAATCATTGGATCTTAGAAAATTATAACACAAAACCGGCGGGAAAATACAGAAGGCGTAATGGAAAACGGGTTAAGAATCTTGGTTCCGGCAAGAATATGCATAGAATCTTCCGCATATCCGGAGACAATCATGTGGTTACTGCTGTTTCGGGTGGTATTTCTCACGTTGTACACTTTGTTTACGACATTGCTCTTTCCCGGGTTTGTCATCGACGGGAAGTACCATTTGCTGTTTTTTGCGACAGTTTCCGCGTATTGGATACAGCTTTTCCGTTTGGGCGGCCACCGCCTACCGGGACGGCAACGGGGAATGGTTGCGGCCCTGGGGGTCGTTGCCGGTATTTGGTTGGCGGTATGGTTGTTTGATGGAGTAAAGACGGGCCCGATGGGGATACTATGGTTGTATTTGGGGGCCGTCTGGATGGAAACGTTGCTCCCGGAAGAACCGAGGCTGTTCTCGAAAAAAACAGGATGATGCTTGTGGATGGAGGAGATAAAGTGTCTGAAGAATTTCTGGAAAGAATGGGCGAGATCCATACCGACCTGGCGCTTGAGTCCCGGGAACTGGCCATGGAACGGGGCGCCGGGCAGGAACCGGCAGGTGTGCAAACCCAGACCCAGCAGGAAGGGGATACGCTTATTACCCGGATGCTCATTGAGAACGAAGCGGCCGGCCGCAGTGTCGGGAAGGTACCGGGATACTATGTGACGCTGGAGGCGGCCGGTTTGAGGACCCGCGACCGGGATAAACATGAAGAAATCGCTTTTTTGGTCGCCCGGGAGATCGAAGGCTTCATTGCCCGGTTGCAGATTTTGGATGAAGCGCCGTGCCTGGTGGTGGGCCTTGGCAATTGGGATGCCACGCCCGACGCATTAGGGCCGAAAGTGGTGGAACATATTTTGGTCAGCCGTCATTTAAAACATTTAACCCCTCCGGAAAAGAAAGGCGGATTACGTCCGGTAAGCGCTTTGGCTCCGGGAGTGCTGGGGACGACGGGGATCGAGACCGGCGAAATCGTGATGGGTGTGGTCCAGAAAACCCAGCCTCATTTCATCGTGGTTATTGACGCTTTGGCTTCCCGTAGCACCAACCGGGTCGGCAGTACGATTCAAATTGCGGATACCGGCATTCATCCGGGCTCGGGGCTGGGGAACAAGCGGATCGGCATTACGCCGCAGACCATGGGGATTCCGGTTATTGCCATCGGCGTGCCTACCGTGGTGGAGGCGGCTACCATCGTTCATGACGCCGTCGGAGAGATGGTACGGCGGGATCCGTCGCTGGTGCATCCAAAAGCGGTCAATCAGAGGGAAATCATTCAACGGGTGTTGTCGCCGTATCTGAACAGCCTGATCGTGACCCCCAAAGAGATCGACGTGATGATTGAGGATTTGTCGAAAGTGGTCTCGGCGGCTTTGAATATTGCGTTGCATCCGGCTGTCAGTCCGGAAGAGGTTTTCCGGTATCTGTGACCGGGTTCTAAACTTGTGTTTTTCATCATACTTCTCTGCGAGGGGGTGTGGTGATGAACATGAATGCTGGGCAATGGAGAAAGATCTACCTCTTTTATGGGGCGATCTTTTTTTCATTGGGTTTGCTTGGGCTTTTATGCAGTGCCGACTTGTGGGAACCCATCGCTTACCGGACAGCCGGGTATTTGGAAACGCTTCGTGCGTATTCGGATCTGCCCCGGGGCGGGCCCGAGGAGATCACGGTGTTTCAATCCCGCTTTCCCGGGGAAGTGGTCTTGTTTTATCAGGCCAGCCTCAATCCGTTTCATGGACGGCGGATTCATCAAATGAAGACCGCATTAAGCGGTTTCTTTCAAAAGACGACGCTGATGGCGGTCCATCCGGAAGACAATTTGCCATTGGCTATGTTGGACTCCGGGGAAATCGCGGTTAAGGAATGTATTGGGATTCGGCCGGGGAAACGGGGGGAGGCCGAAGTTTTTTTCAATTTGCCGAAAGCCGCCGAAGCGGACCTGGTGCATATGGTGGTGGCGTTTAATTTTCCCGGGGTGCGATTGCAAAAATTGATCAAGGGCAAGCGGGAAATTTTCAGGTTATGTTGGTTGTCTGCCGGGGAGGATCCGGGGGAGCTTTATCCTGAGTTGTTGGAAAGCCTTTTCGGACTGAGACGTTCAGCCAATGCAGCGAAAATATAACGATGGTGACGGAATGAAAATTGATGGGAAAATGCCGCCCTTAAAAAAGGATATTGAAATCATGATGGTGAATATTAGCAGTCTGGAAAGGGGTAGCACAATGTCCGAACAGAATACGATGCGGGCGGCCCGGGCCGCCGGCATGATCTCATTTATGTTTTTACTCAGCCGCATTTTGGGATTTATCCGTGAAAACCTCTCCGGAAGGTTGTTTAACCGGTTTGAAACCGATGCGTTTTTTGCGGCGTTTATCATTCCGGACACCATGTATTATTTGTTGGTGGGAGGCGCTTTATCAGCTGCATTCATTCCGATTTTTACTGAGTATCTTGCGAAAGGTGAAGAAGAAGAAGGATGGAAGGTTGCAGCCACCTTCATCAATATTACAGTTTTGCTTTTAGCCCTTTTTACAGTATTGGGAGTGGTTTTTGCTGATTGGTTGGCTCCGTTGGAAGCACCGTATTTTTCCGCAGATAAAATGAAACTGCTGGCGGATTTGACACGGATCATGTTCCCGGCCGTTTGTTTTACGGCTTTAGCCGGGTTAACGGGGGGAGCTCTCAATTCATATCAGCATTTTTTAGGGCCGGCGTTGGGTCCGATTTTTTATAATATTGCCATCATCACCGGCGCATTTTGGCTTGGACCCCGGTTGGGTATCGGCGGAATGGCGGTGGGCGTGGTGGCCGGCGCCATCGGCAATTTCCTGATTCAGCTGGCGTTTTTGAGCAAATTGGGCAGGGGGTTGTATCGTTTCGGCTATATCGATCTGAAAAACCCCGGATTTCGGCGGATGTTGATTTTGATGATACCGGCACTTATCGGACTGTCGGCCACCCAGGCCAATATCGCCATTACCAATGTGATGGCTTCGGCGTTGCCGGAAGGGAGTATCACCGCGCTCCGCTTTGCCAACCGTTTAATTCAGCTTCCCATCGGCATCTTCGCTTCCGGCGTGGCCATGGCTTTTTTCCCGTTGTTATCCCGGCTGGCAGCCCAAAAGGAGATGGGCCAGTTTAAAACCAACTTATCCCTGGCGTTGCGCTTTATCTTTTTTATCATGATTCCGTCGGCTTTTGGATTGATTATATTGCGTTATCCGATCATTAAGATATTGTTCGAAGGGCAAAAGTTCACTTCTCATGATACGATGATGACAGCCTATGCCTTGCTTTTTTACAGTATCGGTCTGTTTGCCCATGCGGGAATTCTGATGTTACCCAGGGCGTTTTATGCATTGAAGGATACCTGGACCCCGGTGCTGGTCAGCGTGTTATCCGTTTCTTTAAGTATCGCTTTGAATTGGCTCTTTCTTCATTATACCCAATTGGGGGTCGGCGGTTTTGCGCTTTCCTTCTCCATCATGGGTATGGTCAACCTGTTTTTGCTGATGATCATTTTACGGAAGAAAATCAACGGCATTGATGGACAGGCTATCGCGGTCTCTTTCGTAAAAACATTGGGAGCTTCTCTGGTGATGACCGGCGCTATTTATCTGGTACAGCAAATCGTCACACATTTGGCAGGCCGCTGGGCTCTGAACGGACATTGGGAAGCGGCGGTTGTGGTTGCCTGCGGGATGGCTGTCGGTATCCCAGTGTTTTTCGTGGTGGCATGGCTGCTCAAGATGGATGAAATTGCCATGACCATTCGGGCGTTTAAACGCAAATTTGGCCGAAACGGGTGAGTTAACTGTGGTTTTGATGGGAATTGCGGTACAGGCGTTTACGGTGGGTTTGTCGGGTGCAATGATGCCGGGCCCGTTACTGACTTATACCATTCAGTTGGCTTATAAAAAGGGCTTTCGGACAGGCCCCCAAATCGTGCTGGGCCACGCTATTCTTGAAGCATTGCTCATCAGCGGGGTAATCGCCGGTTTGGGATCGGTTTTGGCTATGCCTGCCACTAAAATCGGCTTATGGCTAATCGGCGGCGGGCTGCTCGGATGGATGGGTTATGATCTATTATGGAAGGAAAGCCGGAACCCGGCCTTGTCGCTGGAAGAAACTGCTGCAGCCAGGGAAGAAGCACCATCCCGTCCGGGGCTGACCAATTTGCATCCGGTGGGAGCAGGGATGTTGATTTCCGCTTCCAATCCCTATTGGGCCTTATGGTGGGCAACGATTGGCCTGGGTTTTATCACTAAATCGCTGGAATATGGATGGGTCGGGATTTTCTTATTTTTCCTGGGGCATATCTCATCGGATCTGGTATGGTATTCGTTGATTGCAGCAGCAGTGGCCGGGGGACGCCGGTTTCTGGCCGGCCGGGCTTATCAAGCTCTTTTGATGGTGTGTGGGGCTTTTTTGTTAGTCATTGCTGCCGGATTTGTGATCGATGCAATACGAATACTTCAGTCAGTGATACGGGTTTGACTCGCAGCATTGCAGCTAGGCTGCCATTGTCGATGAGCGATAGAGGTGATATAATATTGAAAGATTTTTGTGAGGAAATAGTGGAGGTAGTCGCTTGATTCAAACGCACATTCGTAATTTCTGTATTATCGCTCATATTGATCATGGTAAATCAACCTTAGCCGACCGGCTGTTGGAATATACCGGTGCTCTCAGTGAACGGGAGATGACCGAACAGGTCCTGGATTCCATGGATTTGGAACGGGAACGGGGTATTACGATCAAAGCCCAGTCGGTCCGTTTGCAATATCAGGCGAGAAATAAGCAGAATTATATTTTGAATTTAATCGATACACCGGGGCATGTGGATTTTACCTATGAAGTTTCCCGGTCGTTGGCCGCTTGCGACGGGGCCCTATTGGTGGTGGACGCCACCCAGGGGGTTGAGGCGCAGACCATTGCCAACCTGTATCTGGCCTTGGAACATGATCTGGATATTATTCCGGTCATCAACAAGGTGGATCTGCCCAGCGCCGACCCGGAACGGGTGAAAAAGGAGCTGGAGGAGATCATTGGTATCGACGCCAGCGAAAGCATTCTGGCCAGCGCTAAGACGGGATTGGGGATCGAAGAGATATTGGAAGCCATCGTTGAGCGGATCAAGCCGCCTCAGGGAGATCCCCGTTTGCCGCTTCGGGCGTTGATTTTCGATTCCCATTTCGATGCCTACCGTGGCGTTATCGCTTATATCCGGGTGTTTGAAGGCAAGTTGAAAGTAGGGGGTAAGATCCGGATGATGGCCACAGGGAAGGAATTTGAAGTGACGGCTTTGGGTACTTTCCGGCCGACGATGACGCCCGCAGAAGAACTGTCAGCCGGTGAAGTGGGCTTTGTCTGCGCTTCCATGAAAAACGTCAATGACACCCAAGTGGGGGACACCATTACTACGGTGGACAATCCGGCCACCGTTCCTTTGCCCGGGTACCGCCCCATCTTGCCGATGGTCTTCTGCGGTCTGTATCCTATCGATAACGCGGAATATGAGGATCTGCGGGATGCCTTGGAGAAGCTTAAGCTGAACGATGCTTCCCTGGTGTTTGAACCGGAAAATTCGGTGGCATTGGGATTCGGCTTCCGCTGTGGTTTCCTGGGTCTGTTGCATATGGAAATCATCCAGGAACGGTTGGAACGGGAATACGGCATCAATCTGATCGCCACGGCACCCAGCGTGAATTATAAGGCGTATCTGACGGATGGCTCGGTGCGGGAAATATCCAACCCGGCCGAGATGCCGGCAGCCAATTACCTTGACCATCTGGAAGAGCCGTATGTAAAAGCGACGATCATTTTACCCAGCGACTATGTGGGGCCCATCATGGAACTCTGTCAGGAAAAGCGGGGAATATTTAAGAATATGGAGTATTTGACCGAGTCCCGGGTGATGTTAACCTATGAACTGCCGTTGGCTGAGATTTTACTGGATTTCTTCGACAAATTAAAATCCCGTTCCCGGGGTTATGCGTCCTTGGATTATGAATATTTGGGACACCGTCCGTCGGAATTGGTCAAATTAGATATTTTGCTCAACGGGAAGATCGTCGATGCTCTTTCCGCCATTGTCCACCGGGATAAAGCGTATCAATTGGGACGGCAGTTGACGGAGAAATTGAAGGAGATCATCCCGCGGCAAATGTTCGAAGTACCGATTCAAGCAGCAGTCGGTAATAAGGTTATCGCCCGGGAAACCGTAAAAGCTTTGCGTAAAGATGTGTTGGCCAAGTGTTACGGCGGTGACATTACACGGAAACGGAAATTGCTAGAGAAGCAAAAAGAAGGTAAGAAACGGATGAAACAGTTGGGTACGGTGGAGGTGCCTCAGGAAGCGTTTCTGGCCGTGCTTCGTATCGAAGATTAAAAATGAAACCGGAGGAAACTCCGGTTTTTATTTCAGTTATTTTGGTAAGCCCGAGGGTTTGATAAATGGCTTGAGATGATAGAAACTGGTCATTTGATCATCCAGTTGATTCATCTCCAGGATGGCGCTGGCCTCTGTAAATTTGCGGGTTAGTTTTTTAATGAGTTTCCCCCACCAATCCAATTGATTGGTGATGGCATAATGGCGATCAAGGCAGCGGTCGTTGTCATGGATGTGAAAATGTTTGATCCGGTTCATTTTGAGCAGGGAATCAACGGAGACGCCTGCTTGAAGGGCGTGGCCGATATCAACGGTCAGACCGAAATGGTTATCTGGAAACAGCCATAAAAGTTCCTGATGGCGCGAACCGTCACTGGTATTAGGATGAAAGTGCGGATGTTTCGGCATATTCTCAATGAGTAACGTAACTCCAAGATTTCTTGCTTTTTCCAGGAGTTTAGCGATGGATTCTTCCTCGTAGCGATAGTTTTCACGGTAAACTTCCGGTTGCCCCGGTTCCAGAGTGGTCGGATGGAAGGTGAATAAGCGGATATGCAATTCGGAAGCTAACTGCAAGGCGCTGTACATCTTCTGAAGGGCAGCGGAACGTTCATCCGGGTCCAAGGCACCCAGGCGGCAGTCCGTAAAGGGTGCATGCATGGTGAGTCTAAATTGGTAACGGTCTTGATAGATACGGAGTGTCTTGATCTGAGCTTGCGTATATGCGAAATGAGGCGAGAGATACCGTGGATCGGCCGGCAACTCGATAACGCGAAAACCGCTGACCACTGTTTTTAGATATTCTGACAATGGCATATTGGACACTAACCGGGAACCGAGTGAAAACGCCATTTTTTGACCTCGTTTCGAAGGATGATACTTTCATATAATATAGATTATATCATTACAATATCCTACAGCCGGAGAAACGTCAAGACAAGGGTATTAGGTACTAAATTCTGTACAAGTACACAGGCACAGTTCACAGTATATGTTACAGGCACGAGGAGCAGGACATGGGTGGAATTGAAAGTGTAAAGAACCGTGAACCAAGAATTCTGGACTTTTAACTGTCAACTGTCCAATTAATTGTAAACGGGGTGAACGAATGAGACCCATCGGAATTTATCTGCATTTTCCTTTTTGCAAGCAGAAGTGCAGTTATTGTGATTTTAATTCCTACAGCGGCTTGGAAGGGTTGATGGGGCCGTATACGGACGCGTTGATTCGCCAGATTGAGGCGGCTGATAAAGGGATAGCCGTCCGTTCTCTCTTTTTCGGCGGGGGGACTCCCAGTCTTTTGCCGCCAGAGCGGTTGGTTGATGTGCTGGAAACGGTTCGCCGCCAGTTTATGCTCTTACCTGAAACGGAAATTACCCTGGAAGCCAATCCGGCGACAGTGACTTCGGAAGCACTGGAACAATTATATAGGGCCGGATTTAACCGTCTGAGTATCGGCCTGCAAGCTTCCCAAGATCGGTTGTTGCAGGAAATCGGCAGGATTCACCGTTGGTCGGATTTCTTGGAAACATTTCATATGGCAAGGAAAATAGGGTTCACTAATATCAGCGTTGACCTGATCTTCGGATTGCCGGGGCAGACCGTAACGGACTGGAAAGAGACTTTAGCGGCTGTGACCGTGCTGGAGCCTGAGCATCTGTCGGCTTATGGGTTGCAATTGGAGGAGGGAACACCTCTGTGGGAACGGGTAGAAAGAGGGATGGTCAAGCTTCCGGCCGAAGAAGAAATTTCAGCGATGATGGAATGGACGATGAAATTTTTACCGGACGCCGGATATCAACATTATGAGATCTCCAATTATGCAAAATCCGGGCATGTCTCCCGGCATAATCTCGGATATTGGTTGGGGGAGGATTATCTGGGGTTCGGTGCCGGTGCTACGTCCACATATAAAGGGAGACGCTGGACCCACTTGGAAGATCCCGAGGAATATATCCAGCGGATCGCGGCGGGCCAATCGACCATTGCAGAGGAGGAGATTTTGGATCCGGCAACCAGAACGGAGGAAAGGTTGCTGTTGGGATTGCGGTTGCGATCCGGTATTGATCTCGGTGAATGGAAGGAACAGTATAGCTTTGATCTTCGACCATTGCTTGAAGGCCCCTTGGAGTATCTGGTCGATGAGGGCTGGGTGGAAATTACGGATGATAGGCTTCGCTTGACCGATGAAGGAGTTTTGATCAGCAATACGGTGATCGCTAAATTGTTAAGTGAAATATGAGCGAAAAACCCACGTATATTATCTTAAATTGGAGGTTTTAAAAGGCGGAAAACCCCTTGACAAACATTGGGAGCAGTGATATTTTTGTAGTAGATTAGCACTCGCCTAGCGAGAGTGCTAACAATCCATCTAAAGCGAGGTGCTTTTCATGGCCTCCGAACTCGATCCGAGAAAAAAGAAAATTCTTAAAGTCATAACGGATGATTACATTGTTTCAGCGGAACCGGTCGGTTCAAGGACGATTGCCCGGCGGTATGATCTGGGTCTTTCTCCCGCGACCATCCGCAATGAGATGGCGGATTTAGAAGAGGGAGGGTATTTGGAACAACCCCATACGTCAGCAGGTCGAATCCCTTCCGATCAGGGATATCGCTACTATGTGGACGCTTTAATGTCCCTTCAGCAATTGTCCGAGAAGGAGATTGAACGGATTCACCAAGAGCTGGATCGACATCGTCAACAGTTGGAGTCCATTATTCATCAAACCTCGAAACTTCTGGTCCAGATGACCCGGTATCCGTCGCTGGTTTTATCTCCCCATAGCGAAGATGCTGTTTTCCGCCATATTCAATTGGTGCGGCTTTCGGATACGGCGATCCTGGCTTTGGTCGTCACCGATTCCGGTCATGTGGAAAATAAAGTGATCGAATTTGAAGGTGGAATTTCCGATGCGGAGTTGGATCGGATTTCGCTGATACTCAATGAAAAATTGCGGGGAATTCGTTTAAAGGATCTCCGTTCGTCGCTTCTCAGTGAGATCCGTTCAGAGCTTATCGCTCACCAGGATTTTTACAATGAAGCCATCCAATTGCTGACCCGAGTCATTGGTACGACCGGGACAAAAGAGAGAGTCTATATTGACGGGGCAACGAAAATTCTGGAACAACCGGAGTTTTCGGAACTTCATAAATTTAAACCCTTGATGGATGCCCTAGATGAAGAAGAACGTTTGTATAAGTTATTATCTGAAAATATCGGGGGCACATTTGTAAAGATAGGAAGCGAAAACAAAAGCCTGGGCTTGTCCGGTTGCAGTATTGTGACAGCCAGCTATGAGATAGCCGGCCGGACGGTTGGGGTCATCGGAGTGCTGGGTCCGACACGGATGGATTATGCCAAAGTTCTGCCGATTGTGGAAAATACAGCAGCTATCCTTAGCGAGCTGTTGACGCAAATGAGCCGGAGATGTTCTAAATAAAATTACCCTTAATTGTCAATGATAATCAGGAAAACATCTAATTGGCAATGAAGGAGATAAGATGTCATCCAAGCATGTTGCTGACCAATCGGACACAGACCGCCGGTTGGCCGCCTTGATGACTAATGCGGCGGCGGTTAGGGCTGTTGTGGAAGTTGTCGAAGGAACCCTGGGGCCGAAAGGTTTGGATTGTATGTTGGTTGATGAGGACGGCTCCGTGAAAGTGACCAATGACGGCGTGACCATCCTAAAAACGATGGATGTGAATCATCCGGCTGCACGGATATTGATTAGTGCTGCAGAGTATCAGGAAGAGATGGTTGGAGACGGGACGACGACAGCGACGTTGCTAGCCGGAGCCTTGATTGCGGAAGCTGTCAATGAAGTGCTCAAAGGAGTTCCGGTCACTCAAGTGATTGAGGGAATTCGCCTTGGTATTGCCAAGGCGTTGGAATTTCTGGAGGAAGCGGCGGTACGGTTAGGGCCGTCGGATTGGGGAATTCTCAAGGAGATTGCTCTCATTGCCGGCCGGGGATATTCTGAAATCGCGGAGTTGGTCATCGACGCGGCCCGGGCTGTCGGGGCTGAACGCCTTAACGAGGAGGGGTTTCTCCTCTCCGACCAAGTGATGGCCCTGGAAGGTGCTTGCAGCCAGGCGATTATCGGGACCATTGTCAACAAGGAACCGATCAATCGGGAGATGCCTCGGGATGTCCGTGATGCCAAAGTCATGATTTTGGATGATGCATTGGATGTCCAAACGGTGGATCCGGCCGCTTTGGCGACGGAAGCCGGTTTGAAACGGCGGATGGATGCTGAGGCTGAATTGCAAGACGCCATTCGGACCATTGCCGGATTGGGAGTTCGCGCCGTCTTTACCGATCGGGCGGTTTCCGGGTTGGTGGAAGATCTCTTAACGGAACTCGGGATCATCGCCGTGGAGCGGGTAGCCTACCGGGAATGGCGGCGCCTGGCAGAGCTGACCGGTGCCCGTCCGGTGAAACGAAGCAGTTTATTGCGACCTCGGGAAGAGTTGGAGGCCATGCTGGGCAATGCGTCCCGGATCATGGTAAATGAACGTTTTCGGCAAGTATGGGTTTACGGTGGGCCGTCGAAGCGGTTTGTCACGGCAGTGGTGGGAGGGACCACTCCCGAAGTGGTGGCGGAGAAAGAACGTATTGCCCGGGATGCAGCCGGGGCGGTCCAGGCGGCTTGGAAGAGCGGGATAGTACCGGGAGGTGGCAGCGTGGAGTTGGCCATTGCCCGGCGGTTGAGCCGTGTGCCCGTTTCCGGGATGAGCCGTTACGGGTTTCAATGCGTGATTGAAGCGTTAAAGCGCCCCATGGCGCAAATTTGCCTCAATGCCGGATGGAACCCGTTGGAGAAAATCGAAGAAGTTTTGGAGCATATCGACGCTTCGGGTACATATGCTTATGGAGTGAATTGTGATACTGGAAAGGTTGAGGATTTGTCAGTAAGCGGTGTTTGGGATCCTTATGCAGTGAAGTATCATGCCATCAAGACAGCCGGCGAAGTCAGCGAAGCGATTTTGCGAATTAACACGATTATCAAAATGAAAGAGAAAGATCAACAGACGATGCATTAATTGATATATACATAAAATAACGATGGTGTGGAGGTCAGAATGTCGGAAAAAGATATAGAAAAAACACAGGTTGAGGAAGTTGGGAACGCTGCTTCTGATGAGACCGTGGCGCAGGCCGAGAATCCGGATAAGGGGGCAGCTGCCGAAGTCAGCCGGATTGAGCAACTGGAACGGGAATTAGCTGAGGCCCAAAGCGTCAAAGATGAATACTATAATAGAATGTTGCGGATTCAGGCGGATTTTGAAAATTTCCGGCGCCGTAGCAGACAGGAATTTGAACAGGCCAGTCTGAACGGAGAAGAAAAAATCGTGAAAAAAATTTTGCCGGTGTTGGACAGTATGGAACGGGCCTTCGGAAGTATGAATGGCAACAATTCGGAAAATGCCGGATGGGTCGAAGGCATGCAACTGATTTTCCGGCAATTTCAAAATATATTGACAGCAGAAGGCTTGGAACCCATTGCCGCACTGGAACAACCCTTTGATCCGCAGGTTCATGAAGCAGTTCTTCAAGAGGCAAGGGCGGATGTTACCGAGCCGATGGTCGTGGAAGAGTTGCAAAAAGGGTATAAGTATAAAGGAAAGTTAATCCGGCCGTCAATGGTTAAAGTGGCGGTACCGGAATGATATCCGGTGTACAGTTGACAGTTAACAGTGGACAGTTGATCGTTGCAGGTTAGCTGTTGCTGCTACATAGAGATTTTAGTGGTGTGACTTAGATTAGAGTTCAATGTTTTTATAAATGTAACTCATTCTATTTTGTTTAGGGGGATTCTATACATGGCGAAAGTATTAGGTATTGATTTAGGTACAACGAACTCTTGTATGGCCGTCATGGAAGGCGGAGAAGCTATCGTCATTCCCAACGCGGAAGGGGCTCGGACCACACCGTCGGTAGTCGGGTTTTCCAAAACCGGCGAACGGATGGTCGGGCAAGTGGCGAAACGTCAGGCTGTCGCCAATCCGGAGCGGACGGTCGAATCCATTAAACGGCGGATGGGAACCGATTACAAGGTGACCATCGATGATAAGAGTTATACGCCTCAGGAAATTTCGGCGATGATTCTTCAAAAGATGAAAGCCGATGCCGAAGCTTATCTCGGCGAGAAGATCGAAAAAGCGGTTATCACCGTTCCGGCTTACTTTTCCGACGCTCAACGTCAGGCCACCAAAGACGCGGGCCGGATTGCCGGTCTGGAAGTGCTCCGGATCGTCAACGAGCCGACCGCGGCTGCGTTGGCTTACGGGTTGGACAAAGGGAACGATCATACCGTCTTGGTCTATGACTTGGGCGGCGGAACTTTTGACGTATCCATTTTGGAATTGGGCGATGGCGTTTTCGAAGTGAAAGCCACCAGCGGTAACAACCGGCTCGGCGGAGATGATTTTGATGAACGGATCGTCAACTGGTTGGCTGAAAACTTCAAGAAGGAAAACGGGGTTGATTTACGGAATGACCGGATGGCGTTGCAACGCTTAAGGGAAGCTGCCGAGAAAGCCAAGATCGAGCTTTCCGGACTTACTTCGACGGTTATCAGCCTTCCGTTTATTACAGCGGTAAACGGAGAGCCCAAACATTTGGATGTAACGTTGACCCGTGCCAAGTTTGAGGAATTAACGGCGGATCTGGTTGAAGCAACAGTTGGCCCGACCAAACAGGCTTTGGCAGATGCCGGTTTGGATGTGAAGGATATTGACAAGGTGATCCTGGTGGGCGGTTCGACCCGGATACCGGCAGTCCAGGAAATGGTGAAACGGCTTACCGGGAAAGAACCCTATAAAGGCGTTAACCCGGATGAAGTTGTGGCGATCGGCGCTGCGATCCAGGCAGGTGTCTTAACGGGCGAAGTGAAGGATATCGTTTTGTTGGATGTAACGCCGCTGTCGCTTGGTATCGAAACATTGGGCGGTGTGTTCACCCGGATCATCGACCGGAATACCACGATTCCGACGTCAAAAAGCCAGATTTTCTCGACGGCAGCCGATAATCAGACGGCCGTGGATATCCATGTGCTTCAGGGCGAGCGGCCTATGGCAGCTGACAACATTACATTAGGACGCTTCAAACTGGATGGTATTCCGCCGGCACCCCGCGGCATTCCTCAGATTGAAGTTACTTTCGATATCGATGCCAACGGTATTGTCCATGTTTCCGCCAAGGATAAAGGAACTGGCAAGGAGCAAAAAATAACCATTACCACCTCCAGTGGCTTGAGTGAAACAGATATCAACCGGATGATGAAAGAAGCCGAAGAACATGCTGAGGAAGACCGGAGACGCCGCGAGGAAGCGGAAGCCATCAATGAAGCGGACAGCTTGATCTATACCACGGAAAAAACGATGAAAGAAATTGGCGATAAAGCGGATCATGATCGAGTGTCCAAGATTAACAGCATTAAGGATGAACTGCAGCAAGCGGTGAATGCTAAAGATATCAGCAAGATCAAAGCTAAGAAAGAAGAGTTGGAAAAGGCATTACATGAGCTTTCGGCGACCATCTATAATCAAGCAGGTGGCCAAGGAAGCGGGGCCCAAGGTGATAACGGTCCTACCGGCTACGGCCCAAGCAATGATGGCCAGACGGTGGATGCTGAATATAAGGTTCAAGATGATAAATAATCTTGGATAACCGATAATATGGTGAGGTAATAGGCAACCGAAGTAGCACGCGTTGCCTATTGCCGTAATTAATGAAAGCAAGGGACAAAAATAATGGCAAAACGTGATTATTACGAGGTATTGGGCGTGGAGAAAGGGGCCACGGAAGACGAGATAAAAAAGGCTTACCGGAAATTGGCCCGAAAATACCATCCTGATGTCAATAAAGACAATCCACAGGAAGCTGAAGCCAAGTTTAAAGAGATTAATGAGGCCTATAGCGTCCTCAGTGATCCCCAGAAGAGGGCTGCGTATGACCAATATGGCCATGCAGCGACCGATCCAAACTTTGGAGCTGGCGGTTTTGGCGGCTTTGGGGATATGGGCTTTGACGGTTTTGGGGATATTTTTGATATGTTTTTTGGCGGAGCCCGGACATCCCAACGTCGAAATGGTCCTCAGCGGGGTAACGATCTCCGGTATGATTTGGAGATCAGTTTTGAAGAAGCGGCTTTCGGCAAAGAGACCACCATCGAAGTGCCTCGGTCCGAGACGTGTCCCACCTGTCACGGGAATGGGGCTAAACCCGGAACGTCCATCAAAACCTGCCCCAATTGTAACGGTACCGGCCAGGTCCAGATCACACAAACCACGGCTTTCGGACGGTTTGTCTCCGTTCGGACGTGTGAACGGTGTCATGGGGAAGGAAAGACCATTGATACGCCTTGTCCCGAGTGTCGGGGTTCCGGCCGGGTGAGAAAAGCCCGGAAGATCGAGGTGAAGATTCCGGCCGGTGTGGAAAGCGGTTCCCGTTTGCGGGTAGCCGGTGAAGGAGAGGCCGGTTTGCGGGGAGGTTCGCCCGGGGATTTATATATTTATATTTATGTAAAGAAACATCCTCACTTCGAACGCCAAGGCAATGACGTGCACAGCGAGATTAAACTCAGCATCACCCAGGCTGTGCTGGGGACGACAGTGATGGTGGACACTCTCGACGGGAAAGTGGAACTGAAGATTCCCGAAGGGACGCAGCACGGGACTTCGTTCCGGATGAAAGGTCGGGGCATCCCTTATTTGAAAGGGCACGGCCGCGGAGATCATTATGTCCGGGTGAAACTGACGGTTCCGACCAAACTCACCGCCGAACAACGGGAGCTCTTCAAGAAGCTGGCGGCGTCTTTCGGCGAGAAAGTCGGGACGGAAGACAAAGGATTTATGGAAAAAGTGAAAGGCGCATTCCGATAAAGCGAAAAAAAGAGGCCGGAAACGGCCTCTTTCGTTTTGATTTATCATGCGGGAACGCTGATGAATCAATCGTCGAATTTTAGAATGGTCTCCCGGATTTTTCCCCATTGCAGCGCATCACGAATGCCGTCTTCGATGGAGAGCTCGGTTTTCCAATGGAGCAGCTCTGCAGCTTTATCCGCATTGGCATAAGCGCCGGCAACGTCTCCTTCTCGAGGCGGAGCTTCAACTTTATTGATGGATTGGCCGTATACTTTTTCAAAAGCGGCGACCAGTTCTTTGACGGTGACGCCGTGGCCGCTGCCTAAATTGATAGCTATATAAGGCTCGGTATGCTTCGACTTGGCGAAGACGATCTCGAAACGTTCCAGCGCTTTAAGATGGGCCATAGCCAGATCCCAAACATGGATATAATCCCGAATACCGGACCCGTCCCGGGTATCCCATTTAGTTCCGGTGATCTTAAATACCGGTTCTTTACCAAGGGCGACTTCCACCAGTTTTCCTAAGACATGGGAAGGGAATCGGGCATGAATCCCGGAACGCATTTTAGGATCAGCCCCGATGGGGTTGAAATATCGCAGGGCTATCCCTTTCATGGAATAGGCCTGGCAGAAATCTTTCAGGACCATTTCCATCATATATTTAGTTCGGGCATAAGGGCTGCGGGGATTGAGGGGAGAGTCTTCCCTGACCATAAATCCGGGCACATCATCGTAGATGGAAGCCGATGAGCTGAAAATCACATTGGGTCGGCCGAGTTCATGGAGATTCTTAAATAAAATCAGCGATTTGGCCACGTTTTCGTAGTAATAATCATAAGGCTTCTGAACGGATTCGGGCACTTGGATTAAAGCTGCAAAGTGAATGGTATGTTGAATTTCAGGATGGTCGTTAAAGATCCTTTGAAGCAATTGCTTGTCCGCAATATCGCCATGGTAAAAAATCCGATCTTTCACAAATTCCGGTCTACCGGTGACCAGGGAGTCGAGAATGACAGGTTCGTGGCCATGGTCAAGCAATGCAGAACAAACGGTACTTCCAATATAACCGGCACCACCGGTAACTAAAACCTTCAATCGGATCATCCTTTCTGAAAATTTGAGATAAAAAGTTAGTATGATAAGCTAATATTCTCTTTTTGGGAATGGATTCCTGTTTATTTTTTTGATGAAAATATGATTTATGTGTCAAACTTGTTTAAGGTCCACAAAAAACACGATTGAACCTCTGATTAAATTCCTCTATAATCATAATGACCAAACCTTTCCAGGGGTGATGCGTTGTGGCTATCCATCATCGCGGAGAGCAGCACAGATCTACACTGGAAGATTTTTTCTTTTTTCATCATCCGGACGATGAATCGACACCGCCGTTGGGGACATTGCTTCGGGATTACTGCCGGGTCATTGTTCCCATAACCGGCAATATTGTTTTTCGGGTAGAAGGCCGGACCTATCCGTTGCAGCCTTGGGATATTTTGTTGTTGACGGAGAATGATATTGCCAAAAATGACACGGATTCCGTCAAAGCTGAATATTACGAAATCGGGGTTAAACCGGACTACTTACTCAAGATGAGTCTTCCCGGAAATAATTTACGGACCTGTTTTGAACAAGCGTCAGAATTAAAACGGTTTGTGCTGCGGCCTGAAGGGGAAAGTTTGGAGCGGTTTAAACAATGTCTGAATAACCTGGAAGAAGCTCATGCCGGTTCGGAGTTTGGTAGTAAAATAACGTGTAATGCCTATTTGATGCTCTTGTTGGTCCTGGTAAACCGTTTCTTTTCTGCCGGAATGAATGGAGTCTTTGAACAGGATGGGGACATCAGCCGGGTGGTGGATTATATCGAAGAGCATTTGGCAGAAGACCTGTTGATCGATGGGTTGGCAGAGCGTTTTGGTTTCAGCAAGTATACTCTGATGCATCGCTTTAAAGAACAAACCGGGTTCGCTATTCACCATTATATATTGCAAAAACGGCTTCGGAAAATCCATGCCCTTATTCTTAAAGGGTATCCTTTCATGGAAGCCAGTGCCCGGTGCGGTTTTTCCGATTACTCTTGTTTTGTCCGGGCATTTACCAAATATTACGGCTTATCGCCGAGGAAGTATTATGAGCGGATGAAGAGCGGGAGCTAGAGTGAGGAGATAGGAGTCGGTAGAAAGAAGACAGAATACAGAATATAGAAGACAGAAGTATTGAATTCTGGGTATAAATGCTGGTACTGGATTCTAGGTACAGGCATTGGCTGCTGGGGTTTTGTGTTAGGAAGCAGTAGTCAGGAGTCAGGAACTCATGTTCTTCCTCATGATTTCATGATCTTGGGTCCCGTACCAGGATTATAATGTCAATAATCTTCCTCATGTCTTAAGAATGTCCTATACACTATGTCTTGAGACCTAAGGCGCGAAACTATCTTCTGTCTCCTGATTCCTGACTCCTATATATTGTGCACTGTGCACTACAATCATTATCAGAAAAATGGAAACACTGGAGGAAACATGTCAGACTTAGTATGGTGCGAATTAACCGTGGAAATAGATCCGGAGAATTTTGATGTTGTGGCTGATCTTTTGCAGGAAGCTGGTGCCGGAGGCGTTGTTTTTGATGATCCAGCCATTCTTGAAGTCCGTGAGTTTGAAGTGGATGAGATTTTTAGCGATGAATTGATGCAACAGATCAAACAACCTCCAGCGGTTCGGGCTTATTTTCCGGTCGATGATCGGCTGGGTGATAAATTGAACCAATTAAAAGAAGCATTCCGTGAGCTTTACGGTGAAGTGCCGGAATTTAAGTTGCGACAGATTCATGAGGATGATTGGGCCCATGCCTGGAAGGCTTATTATAAACCGGAGAAAATCGGCCGGGTAGTGATAAAGCCCAGTTGGGAACAGTATTTACCAACTGAGGATGAAGTGATGATCGCTTTGGATCCGGGGATGGCCTTTGGAACCGGAACCCATCCGACCACTCGGATGTGTGTGCAGCTGTTGCAGGAAGAGATCAATCGTCCCTTGGACATGCTGGATCTGGGAACCGGTTCCGGCATTTTGGCGATTATCGGTGCTAAGCTGGGCGCCAGGCAGGTTGTAGCCTCGGATATTGATCCGGTGGCTGTAAAGGTTGCGCGGGAGAATGCGGAGCTGAACCAGGTTTCTGACCGGGTTACGTTTTTTGAAGGCGATTTGTTAAAGGCTCATACGTCGGGCCAATATGATTTGGTGGTGGCGAATATTATCGCCGATATTATTGTGAAATTGATTCCGGATTTGCATCGGGTGTTGAAACCGGGCGGACATTTTGTTGCTTCCGGGATCATTGATCGCCGGCTGGAGGAAGTGAAAGAACTTTTATCCAAGCATAACATGGAAATTGTTCGGATCGAAACCGATCAAGAGTGGCGGGCAGTGGTGGCTGCGTTAAACATTCCAGAATAATTTGGGCGAAGGTAGAATCAACAGAGAAAGGGATGGATTTCGATGACACGTTTTTTTATTCCTGCGGACCATATTCGGGGAGATAAAGTTTTTCTTGAAGGAAGCGACCACCATCATTTGTTAAATGTGCTCCGAAAAAAAGTCGGCGATGAAATTACGGTGTTAAACGGCAAAGGGGAAGAGTTTTTGGCCCGGGTCATCGAAATTAAGCCGTCGATGGTTATTGCGGAGATCGTGACTGCCATGAACAGGCCTGCCGAACCTCGGGTAAAAATCAATTTGATACAGGGATTGCCGAAAGCCGATAAATTTGAATGGATTATTCAAAAAAATACGGAACTTGGTGTATCCCGGTTTCAGCCGGTTATCACCGAGCGAAGTACTATCCGGCTGGATGCGGAGGCTCGGACCAAAAAGTGGGAACGTTGGAGCAAAATCATTAAATCTGCTGCAGAACAGTCGGGGCGGACGATTATCCCGGAGCTGGAGATGGTGAAAGATTGGGAGTTAGCCATCCGCAATCTGCGGCCCGGGTTGACGTTGATCCCATGGGAAGGGGAGACGGAACGTTCTCTCAAGTCCGTATTGGAGGCTGAGAAAGTTCTGCCGACAGAGGTTAACGTTATTATCGGACCGGAAGGCGGCTTTTCTATCCAAGAAATCAATGAAGCCCGGGAATATGGCGCGATCCCGATCACATTAGGCCCCAGGATCCTGCGAACCGAAACCGCGGGCCTGGTCGCAGCTACTTCTATTCTCTATCATTTTGGGGATATGGGATAGGAATTTGATGAGTTCACAGTTGACAGTTGGGACAGTGGACAGTTGTCTAACAGTTATACAGTTTAAAGTAGATAGTTTACAGTTAAGTGTAAAGGGAAAAGGTTAGCACCTAATTGTTTAAATGTTAACTGTAAACTGTATTCGTGCCTGTTTTAAATGGCCCACTGGATTCGTTGTTTCACCGGATCGTAATGGATCGGCGGCAGTTCTTTGGAAGAGCCCCAGGCCTCGAGTGTGTAGGTGATGAACGGTAAATAGAGGAGGGCAACATTGACGATGTCGATTCGGATGACCGGCCGGAATTTCCGGTAAATTTCAGCCATCCGACGGTAGAATCCATCTTTCGATGAATTTTCGGCTTCATCTTCCTTGAAATATTCCTCAAGGTATGATACCTCTTCTTTCCACCGGTCCTTGGCGGCTTCGATCCATTGGGGATCGTGATTTTTAAGCAGCCAGGTCAGGTGGTTGTAAAGTGCTTGAAATCCCTCACTGTAAGGGATTTTTTTCTTTTCCAGATGCTTTTTGGGTAATTGGGGGGAGATCTTTTTAGTCGCTAATTCCGCCATTAAATTGGATGAGATGGTACCGTCGATCAAATTAATGCTGAGACTGTATAACTCCTCAAATTTTTCATCGGTTTCCAGGATGACCTTGAAGTTAACCAACAGATGAGGCTGGTACTTTAAAAGGGGTTGTTTGTAAAAGAAAAGAGGGCGTTCTGGCGGCAGACGGAGATTGATCTCCCGTTCAACCCGGCGATAGTCTAATTCATAGAGATAGGCGCCTCGAAAGATTAATCCCCGTTTTTGAATGCCCTCCACAAACCATTGTAAACGGTAGCTGCCCCGGGTAACCAGTTCGGAACCGGGATATTTCTCGAGAAGGGCAGGGTCGCAGACGATCTGTAAACTTTGGGTTTCTACGCGGGCGGGGGTAAAAAAGGTTCGCGGGACATTGACTTGGCATTCGGCCATAATCAGTTCATTCTGGATGACCGTGTGCGGTGCACCGGCTACTTTCAGGGAATTAATGATGAAATTGAAAACCGTTGGATCGGACATGGTCACCATTCCTTTTCTGTCTTCGTTGTTTTCCGTTTCTGTTTACGTTAAAAGTTGTTTTCTGCTCAGAGCAGCTCTTCCCAGTCGGGGGTATCTTCGTTGATCATGGCTTCGATCTCTTGCCCGAGGCGTTCAAACCCTCGGCTCAGTGATTCATGGGAATCCGCCTGAAATACCAGCTCCATAATGCGGGCCTCCAGACTTTTGCCCCGGCAAAGTTTGCCGATGACCCGTTCGCTTTCACCGATGACAGTGTGAAACATTTTGACCTTCTCATCCAGGAGACGAAGCAGGTGCTCTTCAACAGTATCTTTAATGGAAAGATTGTAAACGTAAACATCCCGGGTTTGTCCCAGCCGGTGGATCCGGCCGATCCGCTGTTCCAGGCGCATTGGATTCCAGGGCAGGTCGTAGTTGATCATGGTATTACAAAATTGCAGGTTAATTCCTTCGCCGCCGGATTCGGTACAGACCAGGACCCGGTATTGGGGGAACTCTTTAAACTGATATTTCGTAAACTCTTTCTTGGATGCAGACAAACTTCCGTCAAAGGCGAGGGTCAGGAAACCGGCCTGTTCCAAACGGGTCCGGATGTAACTTTGCGTGGCCAGAAATTCGGTAAAAATGATCACTTTTTCCGGAGTTTTGCGAATCAGTTCTTCGACGACTGCCATTTTGGCGTTGTTTTTAATCTGCTGTGCTAATTTCAACAGGCTGACGGCTTCTTGTTGTTGGGCTTCATCCATTAAAATCTTATGAGCCAGCTTGTAGAGGGTAAGCACTGCAGCAAAGGTGCTTGAGCAAATCTCCCGTTGGAGGGTGAGTAAGGGAAGAGCACTCATACCGGCCGGACCGTTTTTGAGGCACCGCCGGATAAAATCGGTGGTTCGATCGTACATCTCCCGTTCCATAGGTGAGAGGACGATCGGGATATTTTGAACATTTCGTTTGGTGAACCCGATATGAGCTCCGTGTTTATTGCGGATCATTACCCCGCTGAGTAGGCTTTTCAATTCACCGGCATTTTTGGGTTTGCGTTTATCCGCAATATAATTTTTTTTAAAATTGCGATAACTGCCAAGTTGTCCCGGTCGCAGCAAGGAGATCATATTGAAGAGCTCTTTCAAGTCATTTTGAAGCGGAGTGGCTGACAGAAGCAGGAAATATTTCTTTTGAATGCTGTTGACGAACTGAAAGTTCTGGGTTTTGTCGCTTTTTAGTTTATGGGCTTCATCGACGATTACCATATCATAATAGTTTTTGAGAATTTCATTGCGATGGCATTCCTTTTTTGCTGTATCCAGCGAGGCGATGATCTGGTCGTAATTGGCCCATTCCCACTCTCGATTGGCGATTAGGGTGTGTATTTCGAACTTCTCCCGCAATTCTGCTTCCCACTGACGGCAAAGAGCAGCCGGGGTTAATATTAAAAACCGTTTCACCAGGCCGCGCAGCATGTATTCTTTCAAAATCATGGCGGCTTCAATGGTTTTTCCCAAACCGACTTCATCAGCAAGTATTGCCCGGCCGCGCATTTCGGAGATGACCTTTTTGACGGTTTCGATTTGATGGGGATAGAGAACGAAACCGTTTTTGCGCCAGTGTTCCTGAAGATGGCTGATGACCAACAGGTCCTCAAAACCGTGGCTGAGTGTTAATTCGATCCCTTGATGGTGTAGGAGAAATGCTTCCCAGGAATCCCACTCTTTTCTGCGCATTCTGAGCAGAAATTCGGAAAAGGCATTGCCGGACTGAAATACCGGGGAAAAATCGGGTAGAGCTCTTTCCGGCTCTGGTTTTGATAACGTCGCATGGGGGGATGTTTCCAATGCAAAACCTCCTTCAAGGGATGGTAAGACAGTATAGTTTTGCCGGTATTAGCGAGAAAAAATCCCATTTCACCAGGGTATTTTTTGGATGTATAGTGTTTTAGGAAAGGCTTTGTTACATGCGCGGTATGGTATATTCTCCAATGACAGTGGAAAATTTAAGATCTATCCCGAATTACAGCGAAGAGTAGCGGTTGAAGGTAATGGCTAACGTAGTTTTGCGCGGGATGTTAGGGCGATATGGTGATGATGAATGAAAGGTTCATCCATGAGATGGGTATCCGGAAGAATAGTAATAAACTAAAAAAATAGCCTCCCTTAGGAGGCTATTTTTAATTATTGTCCATAAATTTCAAATTCCCGGAGGGAATAGCCGTAAGATGTACCACGGCTGGTTAAAACCAGCTTGACATACCGTGCTTTCGTTGTGCCGGTAAGAGTAGTGACTTCTCCTGTGCCTGAAGTGGTACTGTAAATTTTGGTCCAGTTGATGCCGTCCTTGGAAACAAAAATTTGCCAAGATTTGGCATAAGCTTCATTCCACCGGAGTACAAACTTGGACAGCATCGATAATTTCCCCAAATCGACGGTGAGCCATTGGGGATCGGTTTTCTCAACTGTAATCCAGCAAGTGGCCGGGTTGCCATCGACTGCGCTAGATGCTTGGTAGTCGGAACTTTTGGCGCTAGATGAGGTAACCTTCTTATGCAATGCCAAATTCGTCGTTGGTCGGGAGGTCAATATCGACGAGATGACCGCCGAATCGTTGGTGTTTACAGAAGAATCTGTGCCCCCAGTGCTTCCAGCGGCAATTTGAACTGCTTTTGAAGCATTGACCAGGCCGTACCCGTAATCATCATCAAATCCTGGACTGCCGAGATCTTGAGCGGATTGGTGGATGATATCAATAACTGCCGGCGGAGAAAGAGAAGGATTGGCAGCCCGTACCAGGGCGACAACACCGGCGACTGCCGGAGAGGCCATGGAGGTTCCGGTCATGGATGCATAACTTGAAGAGCTGCTCATGAAAGTGCTGGTAATGTTGGAACCCGGAGCTACTACGTCCAGTTCTGGTCCATAGTTTGAGTAGTCTGCCCGGTTGCCGGTGTTGTCAATGGCACCAACAGCGATGACCCCGTCACAGTTGGCTGGAAACATCACCGGTCCGCCGCTGTTGCCTGCAGCGGCGACCACATTGGCTCCGCGGCTGATCGCATAGTTTACAGCGTCTTGCATGGCACTGCTGGTTCCGGTACTGCCAAGGCTGAGATTGATGACGTCTGCCCCATGGTCGGCAGCATATTGGATACCGTTAATAATCGTTGCATAACTACCGTTACCCTCATCGTCGAGGACTTTCACCGGCATAATCTTGCTGCCGGAGGCTACGCCGGCGATCCCTTTTCCGTTATTGGCGATGCCTGCGGCAATACCGGCAACATGGGTGCCATGGCCCAAATTGTCTTCGGGGTCATTGTCGTTATTGACAAAGTCATATCCTGGGACGATGTTTTCTTGTAAATCTTCGTGATCTTTGGTGATACTAGTATCGAGAATGGCAATGGTTACTGCCGAACGTTTGGCGAGGGGAACGGTTTCCCACGCGCGTTCAACGGCAATCGATGCCAGGCTCCATTGCATCGCATAATACGGATCGTCGGGGGCGGCTTCCGTATTGACCTGATAATTGGGTTCAGCATACTCGATTGCCGGATGGTTACGAAGGGTCTCCATGGCAACAAAGTAATTTTGACCATCGGACAGCTTAACCAGAGCTAAACCCAAGGATTGATTGAGGGGTTGAACTTGTGCGTTAAGACGGTTTACAGCTTGAATGAGAGCATTTAAATGCGTTTGCTCCAAATCGGAAACGTCTTTATATTTGACAATCAGTTCATTGGGTAATATTTGCCGTTGGAAAACGGTATCTCCGGTAGCGTTGGATTTTCTTATATAGTAACGTTCATTCGATTTGAGAATTACCGATTGACCGTTGGAGTCTTTCGCGACGGTTTGAATGGATTGAACGGTTACCGGTTGACCGTTGTCATTTGCCAAAGTAACCTGAGGAGCTATGATTAAAGCGAGGCTGATCAAGGCAATGATAGGGAACCATGGGCGATATTGAACCATAATAACCTCCCTGCCAAATGATAAAAGATTATGTCACATTACACCTATGGTGACATTATAGTACTTATTTTAAAATTGTACAGTTGTACTTCTTACCATTGGGAACTGATCATTCCAGAGGCAACAGAAGATGGTCGAAATAAAGGAAACGATCTACAGTCATAGAAAACGTTGATAGAAATCTGGAAATTGTAGGAGGTATATAGGAGAAATAGGGAACAATAATTGATGTGTTTTATGAAACGGAGGAAAATATGATGTCTCTTTTATTGGTGTTCATTCTGATTATCGCAGGACTTTATGGTATCAGCCGTTCGAAGCGAAACTTTCGCCGCATGTTGGCCGGAGAGTTATCCGGTTGGGTCGAAGCCGGAATCATTACACCGGATCAGGCAGCACAGCTAGAGGGTATGTATCAATTGGATCAGTTACCGGAGGAGTCTCAGATCACTCTTTTGAAGACTCTGTTTATGTTCGGGGCGGCGTTAATTGCTTTGGGGATTATCTCTTTTGTGGCGGCCAATTGGGATCTCATCCCGAAACACTGCAAGTGGATCCTGATTACGTTAGCGATGGTAGGGTCTCATGGTGCGGGGTATCGTTTGTGGAAGGTGAAAAACTCTTCCCCTTATTTGGGGCATGCTTTAATTATCCTTGGCACTCTGATATTTGGAGCAGATATCGCGCTTATTGGGCAAATTTTTCATCTTCCCGGCGAATATCATCACGGCCTTTTGCTTTGGTCCCTTGGGGCGCTTGGAATGGGGTATGCGGTTCAAAGCGTTCCTCACCTCTTAATGGCTATAGGTGCGTCCTTTGGCTGGTTTGTTGCATCGGTGAGGGAGCCGTCTTTTGGAACTTTCTTTTATCTGATGTTATTGCCGGCGGCGGTGTTGCCATATGCTTACCGCTATCGATCCCGTGGGACCCATTTCGGATTGGTGCTGGCTTGGGTGATCGGTACGGTTCTTTATCTCTCAACTCCTGATGTACAGCTTACTGCCTTTTGGCTGGTATCTGGAGTTTCTGCCATCGCGGCCGGGTTATGGGGGTACGGAGATATGATGGCTAAGCGGGGGAATATAGATTTCGGAGATGACTGTAAAATTTCGAGCGCCTTTATCTTAAGTGTGCTCGGATATATTTTAACCTTTCAGAAGGTGATTGAGGGAATGATCGCCGATAGTATCCATTGGCCGTCATGGGAGGGTATGACGGTTTGGGCCTTATTATGCATTGGAGCAATGGGGCTGGTGACGAGCGGATATTATCGAAATTCAGCGAAGGAAGAAAAATCCGACTATCTTGTGGTGTGTTTAGGCGGGATTGTTTGCGCAGTGGTTGGGCTTTTCCAAGGGAGTTGGGCAGTGATTGCCGGGATTGTGACGATGAATATTTTAGTCATTTTATTTGGAGGGTATTTTTTCTGGAAAGGGGTATCATCGTTAGACCGGCGCTATTTCTGGCTGGGATTGGCCCTGCTGATTATCGTTGTGGTCAGCCGGTTCTTCGAATATGATACCGGTTTGCTTTGGAAATCGGTTTCGTTTATTCTGGCAGGTATTGGTTTGATATATGGCGGGATTTTATTTGAGAAGAAACGGGGAGGGGTGTTGAAGGATGGGACGTAAAACCATAGGATTTGCAAGTGCTGTCTTATTGCAATTGCTCATCTTGTTGATCATCGTGATACCGCGCTGGAGTATCATTATGCAGGGGAGAACCATCATTTTGGAGACCCTGCCCTATGATCCCTATCATATCTTTCGTGGCTATTATATGGATCTTCGTTATCGGATTGCCGTTCCGGAAAATCTTCCGGGGAATACGGAATTTAAACCAGGCCGTGATTATTATGTGATATTAGCGCCGGATGAAACCGGAATATGGCAGCCGGCGGCAGTGGCGGACAGTCTTCCTCAGACCTTGAAACCGAATGAGGCTGTGATTCGTGGACGTTATCGTTATGGCCAGTTGGATTTTTCCATCAACCAATATTACTTGCCGGAGAACCGCAGGCTTCAAGTAGAAAAGTTGTTACGGGACTCGCAACAACCGGCCTTGGTAGAGGTGAAGGTGAAAAATAACGGAACAGCTGCTATCTTTCAAATTATCATTGAGGGGCAGCGGTTTCGATATTAGGTACGGAGTTGTAGGTAAAAGGTTATGAAGAGCCGAAGCAGGTGTTGGTTACAGGTAATGACGACAGGATGACTTCAAGACAAAAGTTATCAGTTGATGTTGATCCCTTTGAGGCTGTCAAATTGAAGTTCATCGTTCATCGAAGCACTATAGACATGACAATTGAACAGCTTGACATGATGAATTACTTATGAAGGGGGCGGGATGACTGCGTCGTTTGCTTTTGGTAACGATTTAACAAATGATCCAATTCGATGCTAGCCTGAAGAACATCAGCATCGGTATAACCCCGCTCGTTCCAGAGGTCCTGAAGTTTTTTGCGACTTGCAGCGATTAAGTTTTCCAGATTTTGAGTTTGCTTCTTCAATTCCCATACATCCCATTGAGTATTCAAAACATGAAATATTATAACATAAAACGGGTGGGAGGTGTTGCGAAATTGGTAAAATTTTTCCAACAAATCCGGAATTTTATTTATATACAGATGTAGGCGCCTTTTTGTTGAGCGCTATACCCGGTCACTAAATGGAAAAATTTATAAATTAATATAAAAAATGGTAATAGTAATATTGACAAAATTTTACAATTGAATTAAGATAAAAAATGTTTTGATATATTTATTTCATAAACATTGGAGGGCAAAAATGCAAGCAGCAAGAGTAATGCTTGTGGATAAGGATATCAAATATTTAAACTGGTTGATTCAGGAGATCAATCATTATCCGGTGATGACTGTCGAATCGTTGGCTACATCCAGCCAGCAAATTCTTACCGGTTTAAAAGATAAAACCATCGATTTGATTTTGATGGATATTCATTTGGACAAGGCGGAATCAGATTCTCCAAACTCAGGGATACAAATTATTTATGATATTCGGGAGATACATCCGACAGTTAAACTTATTGTTGTATCTGACGACGACAGGGAAGAGTGTATCGTTGAGAGTATTTTTGCAGGTGCGGATGGCTACCTTTTTAAGAAAGATATTGCCATAGAATTAAAGAAGATTGAAAATTGGCTGAAGGGTGAGAAATGCCCCATGGAAGTCATTATCAGCAAATTTCGGGAACTTCAAATAGAATTGCTAAAGAGCCGATTGACTCAAGCGGAGCGGGATGTATTTGACCTGCTTAGCTTGGGGCTGAATCAACGTGAAATTAGCGAAAAACTGTTTAAATCCAATGCAACCATTAAAAAACAGGTGAAACAAATTTTAATCAAATTTGAAGTGTTTTCTACAAAAGAGCTACTCAAAAAAATTAGACGTCATATTCAATTTTGTTAAAGAGAGATAACTACCTTTAATTGCAAAGGGCTTGAAATCGAATTATCCAAATATTGTAAAAAGTACCATAGTTTATGGTACTTTTTGTTTTGGAGGAGCAAAAAAGAGTGGACTCATCAAAAATGTAAAAAATTGTTATTTTTAACTCAAATGATAGTTATCATTTTCATTGCAAAGGGTTGATATAGTGGCACCAAAACAAAGGATTCGTTTAAAGTTACGACAGGCCCGTTTGAAACGAGTGGTTTTGGGCCCGGATGGGGTTCCCCATACCATGAAGCAGTCTGAGGCTGCCAAAGAGATTTCTGCCAAGTATGACGTGAATTTGGGTGCGTGTTATTTTGGCATGATCGAACGGGGTGAAAAGACCGGAAGCGTCAAAGTGATGAAAGCCATTGCTCATTATTTTGGGTTGGACATTCGAGATATTTTGTAATACGAGGTGAAATAAATTATGCCTTGGCAGCAATAGGAGGGATGATTGGATGAGTGTCAAGGAGTTGAATGAACCAACACCAAGTTACAAGCCGCTTGAAGAACCGGTGACACCGTATATGAAGGCTAAAGCGGAATGGGATGATCGAATTGGGACAGCTCGGGTTCAAGCATTTAATTGGCGGTTATGTGCTCTTGGTTCAATCGGTCTTTCCATTATTTTAGCATTTGGCTTAATTTATCAAAGTTCGAAAAGTACGGTGGTGCCATATGTGGTTCAAGTGGATCGGGAGGGATTGGCCCAGGCTGTTGGACCGGCTAAGCAAAGTAATTATATACCACAAGAGAAAGAAATTAAGTATTTTTTAGGGCAATTTGTGCAAAAGGCCAGGAGTATTCCGCTTGATCCGGTTGTGGCTAAGCAAAACTGGCTTTCAGTGTATGCTTTTTTGCTTCCGTCAGCAGCCGCTAAAATGAACGAAATTGTCAAACAGGAAAACCCCCTGGGCAAGGTGGGGATTGAAACGGTTCAGGTTGAGGTTAATGTGATTGTGAAGATGTCTGAAAATACCTATCAAATTCGTTGGCGGGAAGAAGTGTTTTCCAAAGAGGGAGCTATAAAGGAAAGTTCCAGGATGACCGGTCTTTTTACTATCAGTTTGTCAACTCCGAAAACGGAAAAGGAAGTTTTAGTGAATCCCTTGGGATTGTATGTCAAGGATTTTTCGTGGTCGAAAGAATTGTAGGGAGATCTAAAGGAGGAGAATCAATTGAAAAAAGGGTTGTTGATTTTATGGATTTTGCTCTTAAGTCTCTGTGCTCAGTATGTTTGGGCCGAAGAAACGATCGCTCCAGATCCATTGGAGCGGAAAGCTGTTAAGGAACTAGTTGAGGATAACACTCAAAATGTCAGGGATGCGATATCCAAAAATGGGGCCGTAGTTTATACCTATATTCCCAATCAATTGTTCCGTGTCTATTGTCAGGAAGAACGTTTGGTTGATATTCAGTTACAACCAGGCGAAGAGCTGATTTACATTGGTGGCGGAGATACTGTCCGCTGGGTGGTTGATAAGGAGATTTCCGGTTCCGGAGCTGCCAAACAATGGCATGTTTATGTCAAACCGCTGAAAGCTGGATTAATGACAAACTTTGTTATCAATACGGACAAACATACATATCATTTGGAGTTAATCGCCACCACGTGGTATACTCCGGTGATTTCCTGGGTTTATCCTCAAGAAGAAAAGATCGCGTTATTACGGCAAAAAGCGGAAGAGAAAAAACGTGAAGAAGAAAGCATTGTATTAGGCAACGGAACTTTGGAAAGTTTGAATTTTGGTTATATCATCACGGCTAAGTCTAAACGTTATTCCTGGAAACCCAAGATGGTTTTTGATGATGGCTTAAAAACATATATTCAGATGCCAGTCGAGATGAGATCCAGCGAAGCTCCAGCGTTGTTCATCAAAGAGGGTAAAGAATTGGTGTTGGTCAATTATCGGGTAAAAAATAATTACTATATTGTTGACAGGCTTTTTAACGAAGCTGAATTACGTTGTGGCCCCAAACAGGTGATCTACATCAAAAAAGTGAGCCGATAGGAGGATATAGCTGTGGATGATCGATATGAAGATAACGATGTTGTAACCAGCAACGGTTCCAATGGGAACAATTCATTTGGAATGTCCTCAAATTCCAGCCTGATCAGGCCTAAACCGCCGACAGGTACTGCATTTAACCGGCGGACTGTCATGACGATGGTTTTATCATTCGGAGCATTGATCATGTTTGGCATTATGTATGCTTTTACCCCACAGCAACCAGCAAATCAGGAAGTGGTGGGTGAAAGTCTAAAGCCGGAGCAAAATACCGGGCCGATGTACACCCAAACGCCGGATATGCTGAATAACTTACCCAGTACCTATCAGGACAGTAACCGTAATCTTCCCTTACCTCCTTATGAAAATGACCATATTTACCCTGATGTCATTGAGAGTGGATCGTTTTTGGCGCGGGAATCGGATTTGCTTCCAAATATGTTATCTGTCAATGATAGAACTCAACTTACGCAGGAAGAAAAAGAAGCGATGGAAGCACGCCGCAGCCAAATACGGTTTGGAAGCGTTCAACGAACGACATCGTCAAAAGAAAAACCTGAGGTAAATGAGGAAGCGGAACTGTTGAAAGAGATCTTAGCCAGTCAGGCTTATGTCAGCTCAGAGGAGGGACAAGCTCCAAAAGAAGGCCAGATACAGAAGGAAGATTTTTTGAAGAAAAATCATGGCATGAGCTTCTATGCCGCTTCTACATTACAAGCGCCAGTGTCCCGATATGAAATAAAAGCCGGGACCATCGTGCCGGCAGTGTTAATTACCGGAATCAACAGCGATTTACCCGGATATCTTGTGGCTCAGGTTCGGGAGAATGTCTATGATACCGTGAGCGGCCGGTATTTATTGATTCCTCAAGGCAGCCGGTTAATTGGTATATACGACAGCAAAGTGGAATTTGGGCAGAAACGGGTGATGGTGGTATGGACAAGGGTTATTTATCCCAACGGATATTCATTGGATTTGGAAAATATGTCCGGTGTGGATAGTAGCGGTTATTCGGGTTTAAAAGATAAAGTCAACAATCACTATTCGAAGTTATTTTCAGCTGCCATTTTAACCAGTGTTTTAAGTGCCGGAGTAAAAAATGCGACGGATTCAAATACGCCTCAGTCGGGGTATGACGATGCCCTTGGCGAAGCCATGGCTGAAAACATCGCCAATCTCGGTACCCAGCTGGTTGAGAAAAATCTGAATGTTCAACCGACTATCGAAATTAGGCCTGGTTTCCGATTTAATGTGTTTGTTCATAAGGATTTTATACTAAAACCCTATAATGCTTTATGATTTATCGATTCACTGATTTTCTCGAAGGGAGGGAAGGGGAGTAACGGTGTCCATTGGTAAGTCGATTGAAACCAGTCAGGATCGGTTATTGCAAATGTTGACGACAGCGGTTGGCAATGAAGTGGCGGCATTGTTGAATGATGATCGGGTCGTCGAGTTGATGCTAAATCCGGATGGATGCCTTTGGGTTGATAAATTGGGTGAAGGGCGATCTTATACCGGTATAAAGATTTCACCGGCTAATTCGGAACGGGTTATCTACTTGGTAGCCAGTTCTACGGGGGCCGTTTGTAATGCCGAAAATCCGATTTTAAGTGCTGAATTTCCCGGAAGCGGCAACCGTTTTCAGGGACTTTTACCTCCGGTGGTGAGTGCGCCTACATTTACCATTCGTAAAAAAGCCTTGATGGTATTTACCCTGGAACACTATGTGGAACAAAAAATTATGACGCCTATTCAGCGGGAAGCGATTATTAAAGCGGTCTGGGATAGGAAAAATATTTTGATTGTCGGAGGTACAGGTTCCGGAAAGACCACCCTTGCTAATGCGATTTTAAATGAAATTGCTCAAGTCGGAGATCGGATTGTCATCATCGAAGATACGCTGGAACTTCAATGCACTGCTCCAGATACGGTGTTTCTAAGATCCCGGGAACACGTATCAATGAATGAACTTTTGAAAGCTACTATGCGGCTTCGGCCGGACCGGATTGTGGTCGGAGAAGTTCGCGGTCCTGAGGCGTTGACACTGCTTAAAGCATGGAATACCGGCCATCCCGGCGGTTGTGCTACTGTCCATGCAAACAGCGCTCGCGGGGGGTTAACCCGTTTGGAACAATTGATTCAGGAAGCCATTCCTACTCCCCAAAAAGAGCTGATTGCTGAAGCAGTCAATGTTATCGTTTATATTGAAAGGCATCAACATGGGCGCCGGCTTAAAGAGGTGGTTGAGGTAGAAGGGATCAAAGATCATGATTATGTTTTAAAAGCAATTTAAAAGTATATTTAATCAAATTTCTTTGTAATAAATTGAACAAGAAAGGGTGTTGTTTTCATGAAAAAGGTGGTTCAGATGTTGATGGTTTGGGTGGTTGTTGCTTATTTGGTGTTATCAGTTTCAAGTTTATGTCTGGCTGCAAGTACCGATATGCCTTGGGAAGGTCCGATGGAAAAATTGCTACAGTCTTTTACGGGCCCCGTTGCTAAAGTCATCGGTACATTAGCCATCGTCATGACCGGTCTCGGATTGGCTTTTGGTGAAGGTGGCGGAGGGCTTCGTAAAGGGTTGCAAATTGTCTTCGGTCTTTCTATCGCTTTTACCGCCAGCAGCTTTTTCCTGAGTTTCTTTGGTTTTTCCGGAGGGCTTCCATTCTAAGCTGAAGTTTTACTACATGAGGAGGCAACCCAATGAGCAGGAATGATGGTTTTGAAATACCGATTCACCGTTCATTAACCGAGCAAATTCTGATGGGGGGCGTCCCCCGTCAGATTGCTCTTTTAAATGGAACATTGGCTGCAGCCTTAGGTTTGGGGATGCAGTCTTGGTTGTCATTGCCGATTTGTTTGATTATCCATATTTTGGCTGTGGTGGCCACGAAACGCGATCCGCAGTTTTTTGATTGTTTCAAGCGGCATATTCGCCAGAAGTCTTATTATTCAACTTAAGAAGGAGGAGTCCGGATGTTCAATTTACGGGAATATCGAAACCGGCCGGATCGTCTTTCGGACTTTTTGCCGTGGGCAGCATTAATCGCTCCTGGCGTTGTTTTGAATAAGGATGGGTCCTTTCAAAAAACCTTTCGCTTTCGTGGTCCGGACTTGGCCAGTGCAACCCGTTCGGAGTTGATCAGCATTACGGTTCAGATGAATAATGTCCTGAAGCGCTTATCGGGCGGTTGGGCTATCTTTGCCGAATCCCAGCGGGTGGTCAGCCAGGAATATCCGGAATCAAAATTTCCGGATCTGATTTCCTTAATGATCGAAGAAGAACGTAAGGGATTTTTTTCATCGGGCAAACATTATGAGAACAATTATTATTTTACTCTCTTGTACTTACCGCCCCAGGAAGCTTCGGACCGTTTTGAAAAATGGATCATTCAACGGGATCAGGAGCGGGAAAAGGAGACATATGCTGCACATTTAAAGACTTTTCTAACTGAAGCTGATCGTATTTTCACCTTGTTTAAAGAATTAATGGCCGAAGCAGAACCATTAGATGATGAAGAAACGTTAACCTATCTCCATAGCTGTGTGTCTCCGAAGAGACATCGGGTACGGGTTCCTGAGATACCAATGTATCTGGATGCAATTTTAGCGGATACGCCTTTAATTGGCGGGATGGAACCCCGGCTTGGCAAACATCACTTGAGAGTCGTCTCGGTGATGGGATTTCCGGGCAGCAGTATTCCTGGTATTTTAGACAATCTCAACCGTTTGAATTTTGAATATCGTTGGGTGACTCGGTTCCTTCCTTTGGACAAAATGGATGCTCTTCAGGAAGTCAACCGTTACCGGAAGCAATGGTTTGCCAAACGAAAGGGAGTTATGACGCTTATCCGGGAAACTGTATCTCAAAGTGAAAGCGCAATGGTTGATAGTGATGCGCTCAACAAAAGTTTAGACGCTGATGCGGCAGCTCAAGAATTAGGCGATGATCTGGTCAGCTATGGCTATTTTACTGCTGCAGTGGTGGTTTGGGATGAGGACGGGACAGCGGTTGAGAGGAAGGTCCGAGCTATTGAAAAAACGATTAATAGCTTGGGTTTTACGGTGATAACGGAAACGTTAAACGCAGTGGATGCTTGGCTTGGCAGTTTGCCTGGGCATTGCCGGGCTAATGTGCGTCGTCCCTTATTTAGTTCTTTAAATTTAGCCCACGTCTTTCCCCTTTCGGCGATTTGGGCAGGCCCTCAAAGGAACAGACATTTAAATGGGCCGGTTTTAATGTACACACAGACACCGGATGGAACTCCTTTTCGCTTAAGCCTCCATGTGGGGGATGTCGGACATACGATGATTGTCGGTCCCACGGGAGCCGGTAAATCGGTGCTGCTTGCAACTCTGGCGGTGCAATTTAGACGTTATCCCAATGCCCAAGTTTATTTCTTTGATAAAGGTGGCTCCTGCCGGGCGTTGACTGCCGGAGTTGGCGGGGATTTTTATGATCTGGCTGATGAAGATGCGGATACTTTGTCATTTCAACCTTTGGCTAATATCGATGATGACAATGAACGTTCCTGGGCTGCAGAATGGATTTATGATATTCTGCGGGGAGAAAATGTTGAAATTACGCCGGATGTTAAGAAACTGGTCTGGACCGCACTTGGTTCGCTAGCAACATCGCCAAAGGAACAGCGGACTATAACTGGTTTATCGTTATTAATTCAAGATAATGGGTTGAGGCAGGCTTTGGAGCCGATCACGATCAATGGAGCCTTCGGTAAGCTGTTTGATGCGACTTTTGACAATCTTGACTATGGTTCCTGGCAATGTTTTGAGATGGAAAAATTGATGAATACACCAGCTGCGGTACCACCGACTCTGAGCTATTTGTTTCATAAATTGGAACAGCGGTTTACCGGGAAACCGACAATGATGATTTTGGATGAATGCTGGCTTTTTTTGGATAACCCTATTTTTGCGGCAAAGATTAGGGAATGGCTAAAAGTACTTCGAAAATCCAATGTATCTGTGGTTTTTGCAACCCAGTCATTGCAGGATGTGGCCAGCAGTCCTATTGCACCGGTGATTGCCGAGTCCTGCCATACCAAGATTTATCTTCCAAACTCGAATGCCGGTGATGAACGGACGGCTGAGACTTATCGTACTTTCGGCCTGAACAGCCGGGAAATTGAGATCATCTCCATGGCAACAGCGAAGCGGCAATATTATTATAAAAGTACTTATGGCTCTCGTTTGTTTGAGCTGGCTCTTGGACCGGTTGCATTGGCCTATTGTGCGGCCAGTTCCAAGGAGGATCAGCTCATGGTGAAGCGGCTGTTGGCGGAGAACGGGTTGGAGTCCTTTAATGAACATTGGCTGAAATATAAAAACCTTCATCATGAAGCTGGCGTGTATCAGGAATTGAAGGATTGTTTGGAAAGGGGTTGATGACATGAAGAAAAAGGTTTCGGTGATTTGGTTAGTTTGTATAGTGTTTATATTTACTTCTTTAGTCCCTCCGCTGGTACCCCGAGCGGAAGCGGCAATTCCGGTTATTGATTATTCGAATCTGGCACAAATTATTCAGCAGCTTTCAGTGATGAAAAAGCAGTTAGAAAACTTAAAAGAACAGCTTAAACATTTTGTTAAGATGAAAACGGAAGTGTTTGCCAAAGTCAAAACCAATTTAGTTGGAGCCTTTGATAAATTAACCAACTTTCGGAATAGTGTTAAAGGTTTAACCTTTGATTATTCAAAGGTTGACGAAGTATGGAAATCTACCTATAAGAGTACAGATGACTTAAGTAAGATGCAGGACGGGGAATATGCCAATCATTTAAAGAAACTGGATGAGCAGACCAGTAATGCCTTGCTGGATGCTATGAAAGCGCAGAGTCTTGTCGGGGAGATTGATAAAGATAAGGAGCTTCTGGAAACGTTAATGAACGAATCATATAGCGCACAGGGTATGTTGGAAGCGATGCAGATCGGCAATAAAATTAATGCATTGCAAATGATGCAGTTGGCCAGGATGCAAGTGATCATGGCTGCCAGTTACCGGGCTCAAACCATGTATTATCAATGGGAGATGCAGGAAAAGATGAGTCAACGGGTTTATGCGGAGAGGAATCGAATTCAAATGGATAACCCGGTGCAGAAAGCTGCCATGGAGGGATTTCCTCAATTTTAAACAGGATGGTCGGAGAGGGAGATGGCCTGAATGAAGAAAAATCATTGGATTTTTAAATTAGGTTTATTTTGCCTCATAGGGCTGCTGATTGTCGGTTTTATTACCCCTGAGGCGGAAGCGCTTAGTCTCAGGAAAATCAAGAAAAAGCTTTTAAGAAATGGAACTGTATTTGATGCTGCGAAATATGTTCAAAATACGCTGGCTTTGAAAGAATATCAAAAACAGCTGGAAACCTTGAGAGAAACCCTTAAACATCTGGAAAAGATGAACAACAGTACATCCCAGGCAACCAAAGCTTATGTTATCAGCGTATATAACCGGTTGATCATGGTTCGGAATACGGTCAAAGGTTTAACATACAGTTATGCTTCGTTGCAAAAGGAATGGGATGAAACATTCAAAGACTTTGAAGCCTTTCATGGGATGAAAGCTTCCGAATATGCCAACCATTTGAAGGTTTTAGACGAAAAAACCAGCAATGCTTTGCTGGATGCCATGAAATCTCAAGGCTTTATCGTAGATATTGACGGCGATCAAGTTGTTTTAAAGGGGCTAATGGACCAATCGATGGGCGCCAAAGGAATGCTGGGAGCATTGCAGGTTGCTAATTATATGGCTGCGTTGCAAATGACTCAGATGGCCCGCATGGAATTGGTGATGGCCATGAGTTTCCGGGCCCAGACCCTCTATTATCAATGGAAAGTCCAAGAGAAGATGGCGAAACGGGCTTATGCGAAGCAGAATGAGATTAAGTTTGATAATCCCATGAATAATGTATCAAGTAATGGAGCATTTCCCCAATTTTGAATATTCGATTATTGCATTATCTGAAAGGGGTTGATCCAATGGATCCTAAGAGTTTGATCGTTCCTGATTTTCTCACCTTAACGGCAATGATGAGTTATATCCAACATGCCTGTGTCAGTGCGATGAAGCATTTAACTGTATATGCTCATCGGTTAATGTATTTGCTGGCCGGAATAGATTTGGTGATATCGGTTTTAATGCATTTGGATGAGGCAGATCATTTGAAGATTTTGATTAAGAAGATCATCAAATATGGCTTTTTTATTTATTTGATTACCAATTATAACAGCTTACTAAATACCTTGATGAAAGGGTTTATGTTTTTTGGGAAAGTGGCCGGATCGGGAGTATCAAAACCATTGACCGAAGCTGTTATCACCAATCCGGCCGTGATCGGAACCTATGGGTTGTATTTGATAAAAGATGCAGTTAATGTTGTTTTGGGACAGGCAACAGCTACTGTAACTTCCGATCCGGTGTTGTTGATGAATATCATTACCCTGTTTGCCATCGCTCTTTCTTATTTTGCTGTGGGAATCAACTTATTTCTGTTGTACGTTGAGTTTTATATCCTGGGCGCCCTCTCCATTGTGCTGGTTCCATTCGGCGTCAACCAATATACTTCATTTATCAGTCAAAAGGTGCTGAATGCGATGGTTAATATCGGCATTAAACTGATGGTTACGGTTTTTATCATCGGTCTGGTGATGCCGTTCATGTTATCCATACAGCTGGTGTCGCCGGAAGTTGTTAAAGACGGGAAAATAGTTGACAACAGCTTTTTGCAAAAAAACTTATATTTGTTGCTGCCCAGTTTGGCAATGGCTTTCCTGACGATTCACGGTCCTAATTTGGCTCTCAGTCTCTTGTCCGGCGGCAGCGGAGGCTTTAATGCCAGTGCTGTCATGGGCGGAATGATGTCAGCTGCACGGATGCCGCAGATGTTGAAGGAGTTTAAATTTGGAAGAGGATATGGGCCAGGAGAAAATAAAGAGGGTGGAAATAAAAATGCAAATTCAATTGCTGTGAATCGTCCCATAAGTATGATGAATGATAATCATGTTTATGATAATAGCCATCTATCAGCCCAAAATATGCGCAATAAAATTGGATAGAATAGTATAAAAAACTATTGATATTAGTTAAAAATATAGGGGTATCGGTTTTTGATTTTATCCACTTGAAATTCAGCCTGACTAACAATATATTCAGGGGTTATTGTATAATGGAGCCATCCGATGTCGTGCCAAAGAAAATAAGGAAGTTTATTTTTCGGTTTAGCTAGCCATACAAGAGTATAAGCTTCAACACGTCGGGCGAAAGCAAATGGGTCCGTTGAAACAACTGATGGAATGTAATCGGATATTAAAATTTGCAAAACGAGCCGGTCTTCTTCGTTTTGTGTAATGCGGAATTTTTGTGTTTTTTCCAGAAGCATTTCAGTTCGTTGAATTATTTCTTTTTCATATTCATTAGGATTGCTTCGAGATGATACGATTTGGATCGGAAACTTCCCTTGCGGCACGGCTGAAAACACGTTTGATGAAAAAACAATACTCAATGCAACGAGGCAGATAAACAATATTTTTTTCATTTGAATAACCTCCCTGAGATAATTTTTTTATATCATATAATAGAAAATTGTACCTTAAATAAATATAATTGTAAATAATGGAAATATAGAACTGTTTCCCGGGACGAAGCAAGGTGGAGAATGAGATGCACTATGGACGGAATTTTAAACTCTCATTCCATCTTTCTCCCCGCTGGGATCAGGTGATACCTTCCCTGGCGCTCGCCCTTGATACCGTCCTGCCTTATGGGAGAACCAACTATTGGGGGTTAATGACGAATTCCTGTATTCAGGAACTCGAAGAAATATGAATCAAAAAAAGAGGGAATATCATGTCTTTAAGCGAGAGCAGAAAATTTGACCATCAACAGGGAGAAAAGTTAGATTACTGGCAAAAACAATGTAACAAACTAGGGCATAATCCGAACGGCCATAGTCAGGAGTATCAAGACTTTTTACGCAAGGCTAATGATAAACTGTTAAGAGAAAACTTTATCAAAATGCAGATGGGGTTTTCAAATGAA